>Ga0182746_1000736_pt1 | contig 37810 bp, 38 predicted proteins | sample eDN3rd30CBELigOP_FD_128881 | JGI IMG/M metagenome (GOLD analysis project Ga0182746, IMG submission 128881) | Enriched Organic Plus compost microbial communities from Emeryville, California, USA - eDNA 3rd pass 30_C BE-Lig OP (version 2) (version 2) ...
CATGAACCACATCCAGGCCCACAAGTCTGGCCGCGTGACGGCCATCCTGGTCGAGGACGGCGCCCCGGTTGAATTCGGCGAACCCCTCATGATCATCGAATGATGGGGGGAGCCAGAGCCCCCATGTTCGATAAGGTCCTCATAGCCAACCGCGGCGAGATTGCCCTGCGCATCATGCGCGCCTGCCGCGAGCTAGGCATCAAGACCGTCGCCGTCCATTCCACGGCGGACGAGAACGCCATGCATGTCCGTCTGGCCGACGAAAGCGTCTGCATTGGCCCGCCGCCTGCCCGCGACAGCTATCTCAACATTCCCTCGCTGCTTGCCGCCTGCGAAATCACTGGCGCCGATGCGGTCCATCCCGGCTATGGCTTCCTTGCCGAGAATGCCCGCTTCGCCGAGATCCTGGCCGATCACGACATCGCCTTCATCGGCCCCAGCGCCGAGCATATCCGCATCATGGGTGACAAGATCGAGGCTAAGCGAACGGCCATCGAACTTGGTCTGCCGGTTGTGCCGGGATCGCAGGGCGCCATCACTTCGATCGATGAAGCCCGCCGCGTTGCTGACGATATCGGCTATCCGGTGCTGGTGAAGGCGGCCGCTGGTGGCGGTGGCCGCGGCATGAAGGTAGCCCGGACCCCGGCCGATCTTGAGCAGGCGGTACAGACCGCCCAGTCCGAGGCCAAGGCTGCCTTTGGCGACGATGCTGTCTATCTCGAGAAATATCTCGACAAACCGCGCCACATCGAGATCCAGGTACTTGGCGACGGCCAGGGCGGCGGCATCCATCTCGGCGAACGTGACTGCTCCCTGCAGCGCCGGCATCAGAAGGTCTGGGAAGAGGCGCTCTCCCCTGCCCTCAATGCCAGCCAGCGAGAGGCCATCGGCGAGCGTTGCGCCCGGGCGATTGCCAAGCTCGGCTATTCCGGCGCCGGCACGATTGAGTTCCTCTACGAGAACGGCGAGTTCTACTTCATCGAGATGAACACCCGCCTTCAGGTGGAGCACCCGATCACCGAGTCGATCACCGGCATCGATATCGTCCAGGAGCAGATCCGCATTGCCTCCGGCGCCCGCCTGTCGGTGAACCAGAAGGACATCACCTTCAACGGCCATGCCATCGAGTGCCGCATCAACGCCGAGAACCCGCGCACCTTCGTGCCCTCGCCGGGCACGATCGAAAGCGTCCATGTGCCGGGCGGTCTTGGCGTGCGCGTTGACAGTGGCATCTATGCTGGCTACCGGGTCCCCCCCTATTACGACAGCCTGATCGCCAAGCTGATCGTCTCGGGCAAGACCCGCAACGAGTGCCTCATGCGTCTGCGCCGGGCGCTTGGTGAATATGTCATCGAGGGTGTGGAGACGACGATCCCGCTGTTTATTGACCTTCTCCAGGAGGAGGACATTATAAACGGGGATTACGATATCCACTGGCTTGAGCACTATCTCGAGCGTAAGTCGCGTTGAAAAAACGAGTATAGCGTCGGTCATGAGCAACATAACGCCGCAGATCCTGCTCAAGGCCTATGCTGCCGGCATCTTCCCGATGGCTGAGAGCGCCGAGGATACAGCGCTCTACTGGATCGATCCCGAGCGGCGCGGGATCATCCCCCTCGAAAAGTTCCACATTCCACGCAGCCTGAAGAAGACGATCCGCCACACCGATCTGGAAGTGCGGATCGACACAGACTTCGACGGCGTCATTGCCGCCTGCGCCGAATCCAAGCCCGGGCGCCGCACCACCTGGATCAACGAGCGCATCAGGGTTCTCTATGGCGAGCTCTTTCGTCTGGGCCATGTCCACACCGTGGAATGCTGGCGCGGCGACCAGCTCGTCGGCGGCCTCTATGGCGTAAGGGTCGGCTCGGCCTTCTTCGGGGAAAGCATGTTCTCCCGCGAGCGCGATGCCAGCAAGATCGCCCTTGTCCACCTGGTGGCGCGCCTCAATGCCGGAGGCTTCTTCCTGCTGGATACCCAGTTCGTCACGCCTCACCTCACCCGCTTCGGCGCCTGCGAGATCAGCCGTGACGACTATCGTCGCCTCCTGGACGACGCCCTGTGCTCGGAAGGAGATTTCCACCTGTTCTGCGAGGATCACGATCCTGAAGTGGTGCTCGCGCTCGCGTCGCCCCTGACGCCGGAGGCCATGGACTGAGGAGCGTGAATGGCGCCATCCGTCGATGACCGGCACCGCGACAGCGCCACCCGATACTGGCCGGTCCTGGCGCCTCTTCACTCTCTGGATAACAACTTCGCTGCCTGGGCTGCACGCAATGGCCGCCTTGGAGTCTTCCTCTACGAATTCATCCGCTTCGGCGTGAAGCAGGCCTGGGCCTGCCTGTTCGGCGGCCTGATGCTCGCCCTTATCATTGCCACCTATTTCTTCTATCCATCCTCGGCGGCGCTCTATCGTTACGACTTCCTCACCCTCTGCGCCCTCGTCATCCAACTCGCGCTCATCCTGACCCGCATGGAAACCCTAGATGAGGTCAAGGTCATACTGATCTTCCATGTGGTCGGCACTGTCATGGAGATCTTCAAGACCGCCAAGGGCTCGTGGGTCTATCCGGAAGCCGCCTGGCTGCGCATCGCTGGCGTGCCATTGTTCACGGGCTTCATGTATGCCTGCGTAGGCTCATACATGGCGCGCGCCTGGCGTCTGTTCGACTTCCGCTTCACCGGCCATCCTCCCCGCTGGGCCATCTTCCTGCTGTCGGCCGCAATCTATGTGAATTTCTTCACCCACCACTATGTCGCCGACATCCGCTACCTGCTCTTTGCCGGCTGCATTGTGGTATTCGGGCCTGCCTGGATCTATTATCGCATCCACACCCGCTACCGGCGGATGCCGGTGCTGCTCTCCGCGCTGCTGGTCGCCTTTTTCATCTGGGTTGCGGAAAATGTCGGCACCCTCACCCATACCTGGACCTATCCGGGCCAGGCAGCGGCTTGGACCATGGTTGCCCCCGCCAAGATGGGTTCCTGGTTCCTGCTGATCGTCATCTCCTATGGCCTGGTCACCCTGGTGAACCGCCCGCAGCCATACACGCCCGCGCAACCCACTGGCCGAATCGGCCCGTCAGGCGATAGCCTCACCCGGCACGCGCATCGTGAGCGGAGCAGATAGTCTCTTCAGCCCGGCGCGCAGGGAGAACAACAGTGCTGCGATCTGTATTGCTGGCAACAGCCCTGATCATCACCGGTCCCGTTGTATCGGCGCATGCGGACGAAGTTGAGGACGCCATCAAGGAAGCGCTCGAGGCCTATCAGAACGAAGACCGTAACACCGCGCGGCAACAGCTGTCCTATGCCGTGCAGCTCATCGGCCAGCAGGCGGCCGACGCTCTTGGCAAGGTGCTCCCTGACGCCCTTTCCGGCTGGGAAGCGGAGGACGTCGAGTCGAACAGTGCCGGTCTCGCCATGCTCGGCGGCGGCATTCAGGCGAAGCGTGCCTACACCAAGGGCGATGACCGGGTCGAGATCCAGGTGATCGGCGACAGCCCGCTGCTTTCCCAGTTCATGGCCCTCATGAGCAATCCGGCGATGGCGGCCGCGATGGGAAGCAAGCCGACCAAGATCAATGGCCAGATGGCGTTGGTCGACTCCGACGGCAAGATCAGCATGGTGATTGCCAACCGCTTCCTGGTAACGGTCGAGGGCTCGGCGTCGTCGGATGACAAGACCGCCTATGCCAAGGCGATCGACCTCAAGAAGCTGCAGAGCCTCTGATCCCTAGCCCGCAAGCGCCGCGACCACGGCTTCATCACGAGGTCCGGGGCTGCGGCGCCGCGCGAGGCACTGGGCCAGTGCCTCGCGGATGACCTCGATTCCTGCCCCCGGCCTGTGGGCATTCTCGCTCAGATGGCGGCGCCAGGCGCGCCCGCCTGGCATTCCGTTGAACAGGCCAAGTATGTGCCTGGTCATGGCATTGAGCGGCACGCCCCGCGCAAGCTGACGCTCCACATAGGGCAGGAAGGCCTCGATGATCGCCTCTCGTTCGGGAGCGGGTTTGATGATGCCGAACAGGCGCCGATCAACCGCCGCCATCATGTAGGGACTCTGATAGGCGGCGCGCCCCACCATCACGCCATCCACATGGGCGAGCTGCTCCTCAGCCTGCTCGATCGTGGTAATGCCGCCATTGATGGCGATGACGAGATCCGGCCGCCGCGCCCGGAGCCGGTGCACTCGCCCGTAATTGAGTGGCGGAATGTCTCGGTTTTCCTTGGGCGACAGGCCCTTGAGCCACGCCTTGCGGGCATGCACGACGAAATGCACGCATCCCGCACCCGCCACCGTCTCGATGAACCGGTCGAGATCCTCGTCCTCGTCCTGATCATCGATGCCGATGCGGCACTTGACGGTGACCGGAACCCGGACAGCAGCCTGCATGGCAGCCACGCACTCCGCCACCAGCTCCGGTTCGGCCATGAGACAGGCACCGAAACGCCCCGACTGCACCCGGTCGGACGGACAGCCCACATTGAGATTGATCTCGTCATAGCCGAAATCGGCACCGATCCGGGCAGCTGCCGCCAGCATCTTCGGATCGCTGCCGCCGAGTTGCAGCACCACGGGATGCTCGACCGCATCGAAGCCCAGGAGCCGCTCGCGGCTGCCATGGATCACCGCCTGCGCCGTGACCATTTCGGTATAGAGCTGGGCATGCGAGGAGATCAGCCGCGCGAAGACCCGAAAATGCCGGTCCGTCAGCTCCATCATCGGCGCAACCGAAAAGCGCACCCTGTTTCTCGCGTCTGCTCTGTCCATCGTCTTCCGATTGTCCGGTTCGTGCGTATTCCACCCTCATGAGGGGAACAGCAACCGGCCCTCCTTATCATGCGCGTCCGCCTGTGGCCACCATGCGGAGCCTTCCCGACTGGAGGAGCCCTGCTACGCAAGTCCCGGACCAGGATCGCCCGGTAACTGGTCCGCCCATGTGACCTGACCATGGCAGGGCGCTTGGCGAGGGGAAGCCCTCTTCACCAGGGACCGCGGACGCCCATGACAGGCTTTTCTTCCTGCGCCCGGTCATTTTGCCACATCAAGTGCGCAATTCCTTGATCAATAGACAGTTGAATAGTTTCATCGCCGCCCGTTGCCTACTGTTAGTAAGCGAGTACAACTTGCCTCTCACCCAGAGTGCTCCTGCCAGGGATGCCCTGCCCCAGGCCCGCCTTCGGAACACGCTCCATCCCGTGCCGGAGCAAGCGCCGGCAATCTCTGTCATTATGCCCGTCTACAACCGCGAGGCCGTGGTGCGCCGCGCAATCGACAGTGTGCTCGCCCAGGACTTCACCGATTTCGAATTGATCATCGTCGATGACGGGTCCAAGGACCGGACCGTTGAGGTTGTGCAGGAGGTAACCGACCCGCGCCTGCGTCTGTTCCGCCAGCCGCACAACATGGGCGGCAATGCCGCGCGTAACCGCGGCATCCGGGAAGCGCGGGCGCCTCTGATCGCCTTCCTCGACAGCGACGATGTCTATCTGCCGGGCAAGCTCGGCTACATCGTGCGCTACATGGAGGCACATCCGGAAGTCGAGGCCCTGCTCGACAGTTTCGTGCTCGAGGAGGCCGGCCCCCGGACAAGCCGCGCGCGTCTGCGGATCAATCCCGAACTCGCCGCCAACGACGCCATCGAAAGCGCAATCTTCCAGCGTCGCGTCTACAAGGCGACCCCGGCCCTCAGCGCCCGCCGGGAAGCGCTCGAACGCATCGGCATGTTCGATGAAACCCTGCGCCGCCGGCAGGATTTCGACATCGTCCTGCGCCTCGTGGCTGGCGCCCGCTGCGCCACCACCTCGGAAGTGCTCTGGCGCAAGCACTGGAGCCGCGATAGTATTTCCGCCGCCCAGGGCACCTTCATGGCGGCGGTGCTGGCAATCTGCGAGCGTCATCCGCAATATGTCCGCAACCCCGCCTTCCGCAAGGGCCTGGCCCGGGATCTTGCGCGCCATTTCCTGCGCCTTACAGGCCGTGGAGATTTCAGGCTCATCTTCCGGGACGGTCGCGCCTTCTCATCCTGTCATGGCCAGGGGGAGCTGATGCAGCTTATCGCCCAGGGCTTGCTTGAGATCACCCGCCGCAGACTTGGCCCGCGCCGCTCCTGAAACCCGTGTCCATCTCCACAGGAATCGCGCTGGAATGCCGCGCGAGATCCCTAGTGCGCGGCGCAGATGTCGCGATAAGATCGTCTGCCCGCAGAGAGAGAGTTCCCGCGGGGGTTTGAGGGAGAGGATGCAGTGACACTAAATCGATTTGCGGCGGGTGCCGCATATATTGACGGCCGATACATGCCCATTTCGGAAGCCGCCATTCCGATGACCCACTGGGGTTATCGCCGGTCGGATGTCACCTATGACGTGGTCAGCGTGCACGACGGCAATTTCTTCCGCCTTGACGATCACATCAACCGCTTCCGCGCGTCGATGAACACCCTGCGCATGCATCCGCGCGAGACCGACGAGGAGATCAAGCAGATCCTCGACCGCCTGGTGCGCCTTGCGGGACTTAAGGCATCCTATGTCGCCATGGATTGCCTGCGCGCCACCCCCCTTCCGGGCATGCCTCGCCTGCCCCAGTACACGCCCTGCTATATCGCGGCCTTTGCCGTGCCGTGGGTCAATCTCGTCACCGACGAGATGTACGAGCGTGGCGTCCACATGATCATCGCCAAGGAAAGTCGCCGCATTCCCGTCGAATGCGTCGAGCCGCGGGTCAAGAACTTCCACTGGGGCGATCTGACCCGGGCCCAGTTCGAGGCGGCCGACCGCGGCGCCGAGTTCGCCGTGTTGCTCGACTTCGAGGGCAATATCACCGAAGGGGCGGGCTTCAACGTCTTCTCGATCACCGATGGCAAGGTCGCAACCCCGATCCGCGGCGCCCTCGATGGCATCACCCGCAAGTCGGTTATCGAGCTGTGCGGCATGCTCGGCATTCCCTGCGAGGTCCGCAAGGTGTCAGCCCAGGAATTCCTCGACGCCGACGAAATCTTCATGTGCACCACCGCCGGCGGCATCATGCCGGTCTCGCGCATTGACGGCCGCATCATGAACAATGACCGCCCCGGCCCGATCTCCATGAAGCTCAAGGAAGCCTTCTGGGCCGAGCGCGCCCGGGGCTGGCACGCAACCCCCGTTGACTACAGCAAGACTGACGATCTTGCTGCCATTGCTGCCTGAGGCGCCGGCTGCTTCATGCCCTGATGAGAGAAAGCCCGGGACTCGCTCCCGGGCTTTCTGTTTTGGCTTTCACTGGCTGTAGCGGGAGATTCAGGCCTTCGCCGGTGGCTTGCCGAGATAGACATCGTTGAGCCGTGGATCGACCAGGAGGTCCGGCCCAGGCGCGTCGATGGCATTGCGGCCGACCTGGAGCGCATAACCGTGGTCCGACAGCGGCAGCGCCGCCTTCACGTTCTGCTCGACCAGGAGCACGCCAATGCCGGACTTGGCCACGGCACAGATCCTATCGAACACGGTGGTGACCACCTGCGGCGCCAGCGCGGCCGAGGGCTCATCCAGCAGGATCAGCTTCGGCTTCATGATCAGAGCACGGCCAATAGCCAGCATCTGGCGCTCACCGCCTGAAAGCACCGCGGCAAATTTCTTAAGGCTCGGCTTGAGTTGGGGGAAGAAGCTCATCACCCGCTCGAACTCTTCTGCTGGCGGCTTGGAGTGCGCCAGGCGGAAATGCTCCTCCACCGTCAGATTGGGGAAGATGTTCTCCACCTGCGGCACATATCCGACACCCGCCGCCACGATATCCTCGACCTCCCGGCCGGCAAGCTCAACCCCGTCCAGCTTGATCGAGCCGCCGCGCGGCTTGAGCAGCCCCATGATGGTCTTGAGCACCGTCGACTTGCCGGCCCCATTGGGACCGATGAGGGTGATGATCTGCCCGGCCTCCACGTCGATGGACACGCCCTGCAGGATGTTGTTGTCGCCATAGCCGGCGACGATGTCGCGAACTTCGAGCAGCCTGCTCATGCCGGCGCGCTCCCCAGATAGGCGCTGAGCACTCGGGGATCGCGCTGCACTTCGGCCGGCGTTCCCTCGATCAGCATGCTTCCTTCCACCATCACGCAGATCTTGTCGGAAATCTCCATGATGGCCTCGATATCGTGCTCGATGATGAGCACGCAGATGCCCTCATCCCGCAGCGCCCGCAGATGGACGAGCAGCTGGTCCCGGAGCGCCGGGGCAACGCCCGCAAAGGGTTCGTCGATCAGCAGCACCTTCGGATTGACCATGAGCGCCCGGCCGAGCTCGAGCAGCTTCTTCTGCCCCCCCGACAACGCCCGCGCCTTGTTCTGCGCCACATGGGCAAGGTTGAGCCGCTTGAGCATGGCCTCGGCGCGCTCGCGCACCTTCTCTTCCGCCCTGGCCGTGCGCCCCCACAGCAGCAGGGCCGAGACGATGCTCTCGTCCTCCTTGCTCGATCCGGCGACGCACAGATTGTCGAGCACCGTGAGGTCGCCGAACTCCCGCGGCACCTGGAAAGTCCTCACCAGGCCGCGTGAGGCGACGATATCCGGGCGCAGTCCGTCGAGCCGCTGGCCATCGAGGCTGACCGAGCCGTCATCCGGCCGGATGAAGCCGCTGATCGCGCTGAACAGCGTGCTCTTGCCGGCACCGTTGGGGCCGATGATGCCGGTGATCGTGCCAGGGCTCGCGGTCAGCGAGACATCGCGCAGGACATGCAGGCCGCTGAAGCTTTTCTGGATGTTGCGGACTTCCAGCATGGTCAGCTCCGTCCTTTCCCGGCCTGGATGATGCCATTGGGCCGGAACAGCATGCACAGCACCAGGGCGACGCCGATGAGCATGAAGCGCAGGGCGCCGAGCTGCGAGCCGTCGAGCGCGAGGCCGAAATCATTGAGGAAGCGGCTGCCCTCCAGGAAGATGATCAGCAGGATGGTGCCGATGATGGTACCGAGATTGCTGCCGCTGCCGCCGACGATGACGGCGATCCAGACATTGAAGGTAACTTCCGGGGTGAACTGTTCCGGCGAGATGAAGGTCAGATAATGGGCATAGAAGGCGCCGGCGAGCCCGGCAATACCCGCGCCCAGGACCAGCGACCGGGTCTTGAAGCCGACAATGTCCTTGGCCAGCGCCTGGGCTGCCATTTCATTGTCGCGGATCGCCCTGAGGGTGCGGCCGAATGGAGCACGGATAAGGCGCTCCAGCAGCACCAGCACGATCGCGCAGGCGATCAGCAGCACCACCACGATGGCGAAGCCGCGTTCGGTGGCTGGCAGGTCGGCGAACAGCGACGGAATGCCGGGAATGCCCGACGGGCCGCGGGTAAGCCAGCTCTCGTTCTCGATGATGCTGCGCACCACCTCGCTGAAGCCGATGGCGATGATGGCGAGATAGTCTTCCTTGAGGGTGACCGTAAGCCTGCCCAGCGGCCAGGCGGCAAGACCGGCGACGATGGCGGCGGCGGCGATGGTCACTGGCAGGGGCCAGCCCGCAAGCGACAGCAGGCCGGAGGTGTAGGCTCCGATGGCGAAGGATGCGACATGGCCGAAATTGATCAGCCCCGTCTGTCCCCACTGGAGATTGAGCGCCAGTCCGAGCAGGATGTAGATGAGCCCGATGATGGCGATGGCGATAAGGTAACTGATCATTTGGCCACCGCTTTTGTTCCAAACAGTCCCTGCGGCCGAAGCAGGAGGACGACGACGATGACGCCGAACACCGCGGCGATGCGATAGGTCGGCAGCCAGTAGACCGCTGCGATCTCGCCGACGATGCCAATCAGCAGGGCGCCGGCGAGCGTGCCGCCCACACTGCCCACGCCGCCCAGGATGACAGCGGCAAAGGCCGGCAGCAGCAGCTGCCATCCGAGATAGGGCGTGAGCACCGCCTTGATGCCGAGCAGGATGCCGCCGACGCCGGCAAGACCCGCGCCGATGAACCACATGATCGCAATCACCCGTTCGGTCGGAACGCCCGCCACCCGCGCAAGGCTGGGATTGTCGGAAACGGCGCGCAGGGAGCGGCCGAAGGCCGAGTAGCGCAGCACGAGGTGCAGCACGAGGAATACCGCCAGTGCCGTCGCGATGATCAGCAGGTCATACGGGGAGATCCGGAAATCACCGAAGCGGTAGGCGCGCAGGAGCGGCACGTCGAAGGCCAGCTGATTGCTGCCCCAGATGAAGGTGACGAGATAGCGCAGGAAGAAGGCGACGCCGACGGACGCGATGATCAGCGTAATCGCGCGCTCATGGCGCAATCGTCGGTAGATCAGCGCATAGGAGAGATAGCCAATGACCGCCACCACCACGATGCCGATGGCGGCCGCCACGCCGAAGGGCAGCGCCAGGCTCGTCGCGCACAGCAAAGTGACATAGGCGCCGACGGTCGCGAGGTCCACATGCGCCACGTTGACGAAGCGCGAGATACGGAAAACCAGCGAAAGCCCGACGGCAACCAGCGCAACGATCGCCCCCGTCGAGATGCCATCGATGATCGTCTGGATAAAGAGCCGCAGGGACATCAATCATCTAGCCTGTGCAAAGCGGGATGCGGGCCGTTGGGGCCCGCATCCACGTCATCAGTACCGGGATATCGGGAGCCTCAGGCCTCGATACGCCCCTTGAACACCAGCTCGCCGTTCTCGGCCACCCAGTAGCCGAAATAGGGAGCTGCCTCGCCGGTAAGGTCGAAGTCCATGTTGCCGCCGACGCCTTCATAGTCGATGGCCTCGCCGGCGCGGATGGCCTCGAGCGCTTCCTTGATGCTGTAGACCTTCTTGCCGTCCGGCGAGCAGACATCGCGGATCTTGGTGTGGAAGTCCTCGGCCTTGCCGCTCTTGGCCATTTCGGCAGCGAGCGCGCAGGCGGCGAGCATGTCGTAGCCCATGGCGGCGAAAGGATTGGCCATGACCGGCTGACCGGTGGCCTTCTCATAACGCTCCTTGAATGAGGCATAGGCCGGCGACTGGTCGTTCGGCACGGCGCCGATCGACACCACGCCTTCCGCCGCATCGGCGCCGACCGCCTGGATCAGGGCCGGAGACACGGCCCAGATCGGGCCGATCCACTTCACGTCCTCGCCCAGCGCATAGGCTTCCTTGAGGATGATGGTCGTATCAGGCAGATAGGAGCCGAGTGCGATCACTTCCGGCTTGCTGGCCAGCGCCTTGGTAAGCTCGGCGCGGTAGCTCGGCTGGTTCGGATTGTAGACGATGATCTCGCAGGTTCCGCCGGCCGCCTCGAACACCTTCTTGAACTCGTCGCCGAGGGTGAGGCCCGAGGGATTGTTGAAGGCCATGAAGGAGCACTTCTTGTAGCCCTGCTTCACCGCATACTCGCCCATCATCTTGCCATAGGTGATGTTCGAGCCGCCGACCGGCCAGACATATTCCTTCTTGTCCATGTTGCGGAGGTCGGTCGTGCCGGACACGTTCATGTTCACGACCTTGCTCTCGATGCAGATCGGAGCGATCGCCATGGTCACGCCGCTCGACCAGGTGCCGAGCAGGGTCTGGACGTGGTTGACCTCGATCAGCTTCTTGGCAGCGCGCACGCCCGCATCGGGATCAGACTGGGTGTCTTCGCTGAACAGCTTGATCTTCTTGCCGCCGACGATGCCGCCCAGGGCGTTCACGTCCTCGGCAGCGAGCTCGATGCCCTTCTGGATGCCCGGGCCGAAGATGCTGCCGGCGCGGGTGATGGGGCACAACGTGCCGAACCGGATCTCGTCTCCCTCCTGCGCGAAGCTGATGCGCACGCCGCCGGCAGTGGCTGCCAGCAGCGTGGCCAGCCCGGCACCACGTTCCAAAAGATCACGCCTTGTGAGTGTCATGACAGCCCCTCGTCCAGTATCTGTTGACTGACGTCGTGTTCTGCCGGCCAGAATGATACGGCAATCCTCGACTCGTCAAGTGCATACACATCTGTCGGCAAAAATGCCATACGGCCGGGTGACTTGGCATCCGATCGCGGCGCCCTCGGTTTGCGCACGGAAGATCGTCCTGACGGGTGACATCGGCATTGCTTGGGCGCCCGCACCGCCACCTGGGCCGAAATGCTCGGGCGTTCCGATATCCGGATCTGCGCGGCTTCCGGTCAATGCCGACTTTTGGACTCTGCGCCAGCATGGTAATGGCTTCAAGTCCCGGAGGCGGAACGGATGATGTTGGCAGCACGCAAGGCAGCGATGAGAGGACGGGTGGCGGTTCTTGCCGCCTATCTGCTCGTGCTCCATGCCATCGTCCTGAGCTTTGCCTCGGCACTCTATGCCGCACCGAGCGGCGCTGACCTTGTTCACGTCATTTGCACGCCGGACGGCGCCGTAGCACGCGCTCTCGATGACGGCGGCAAGACTCACCACGGCGGTCATGGGACTGAGTGCTGTCTCCAGACCTGCACGCCTCTCCAGCCTGCGCTTGATCCTGGCCCAGCCCTGGACTGGCTGACCCCGCCACGGGCCATTCTGCCCTCAGCCTGCGGTAATGAAGCCGGACCTCCCACCCTGCTCGGCCTCCGTTCGGCAAGTCCCCGCGCGCCTCCTGCCCTGCTCTGAGAACCGTACCACCGTTCAACTGCAGCAGAAGCAGGCCCACATGCCTGCCGGGAGAAGTCCATGAACAGCCTGATCAATCGCCGCGCATCGCGCATCGCCCGCCTTGCCCTTGCCGCGGGCCTCGCTTTCACTGGGGCAAAAGCTGCCCTCGCCCACGATTTCACCCTGGGCGACCTGACCATCGACCATCCCTGGTCGCGGGCAACGCCGCCCGGCGCCAAGTCGGGCGGGGCCTATTTCGTGGTGAAGAATGCTGGCGACACTGACGACCGTCTGATATCGGCCACGACCGAAGTGGCAGAGACTACCGAGATCCATGAGGTCTCGATGAAGGACAATGTGATGACCATGCGGGCTCTGCCGGATGGCCTGGTCGTGCCGGCAAGGGGTGAGCTCGTCCTCAAGCCGGGCTCCTATCATCTGATGCTGATCGGGCTGAAGGAGCCGCTGCTCAAGGATAAGCCCTTCAAAGGCACCTTGACCTTCGAGAAGGCCGGCACCGTGGAGGTGACCTTCGCCGTCGATGCCATGGGCAAGCAGCAGCATGGCCATGGCGGCCATCACGGCCACTGAGTGAATGCGGCCGGCGGCGGGGCGGGAGCTATCTCACCGCCGCCGGCCAGCCTGATCAGCTGGCAGCGCCCTGACGCTGTCCGACCAGGGCGAACTGGCTGCCCTGCGGATCACGCCCCTGGACGATCCAGGCGTCACCCGGCACCTGTTCCGGCCCGAAACTGATCGAACCGCCCCCGGCTTTAACCCTTGCCATGGCGGCATCGATATCCTCGACACCGAAATAGAACCGCCAGCCCATGGCATCGCCATTCTGCCTTTTCATCATGCCGCCAACGGCCTGCTTCCCGTCGGTCGAGAACAGCTGGTAGACGCCCATCGGCCCCATATCCATGGCCTCGTCCTTCTGCCAGCCGAACAGCGTCTCGTAGAAGCGGAAGGCGCGCTCCCAGTCATCGACCACCAGCTCGTGCCAGGCTGTGAACCCCGGCTTCATGGCCGGCAGCGGCTTGTGGATGCTTGGGTCAAGCGCCCGGAAGATGACGAAAGGCGCCCCTTCCGGATCGGCAACCACGGCAAAGCGGCCGATATCCGGAATGTCTTCCGGCGCCATGAGGATGCGCCCGCCCAGGGCCTCGATCCTGCCTGCCATGTCATCCACGTCTTCGACTGCCACATAGCCGATCCAGCCGCCACCATTCGGCCCGGGGCAGTCTCCCGTCATCGGGAACATGCCGCCGATCGGGAGGTTTTCGTTCACCACGATGTGGTAGTCCATGCCGGGAATCTCGGCCGGCACCACCTGCCAGCCCAGCAGGCTCGTATAAAAGGACTGAGCCGCCGGGAAATTCCGGGCAAGAAGCTCGTACCACACAAACTGGCCCTGCATCGCCTTCCTCCTTGGTTGTTACGGCCGAGAATAGCGGCCTCGTCTGGTCTCTGGTCGTTCTGCGTGAGGCTGCCGGCACCGTACTGGACAATCTGGCCGGTTCTGCGCCGGGGGGTGATCGGACAGACGGCGCGATGGGACATTGACATTGGCCCCGTCTCCACCGGCGCTCGGTGTCGAACCGGCTCGCCCGTGGATCAGCGCCGATCAATTCTTGACAAAAACGTTGATATCAACATAATTGGAACATGTCAAACGCCAATCCAGTACCCTATTCGACCACCCTCCATATCCGGGATCGCTGCCTTTGTCTTCACGTCCAGCGCGCAGCCCGCGCGCTCGCCCGCCGTTTCGACGAGGCACTGCGCCCGTTGAACCTCACCAATGGCCAGTTTTCGCTGCTCATGTCCCTCAATCGCCCGGAGCCTCCGAACATGGCACAGATCTCGTCCGTGCTCGCCATGGACCGGACGACCCTGACCGCGGCGCTCAAGCCGCTCGAGCGTCGGGGATTGATCAGGATCGTGCCGGATGAGAGGGATCGCCGGAACCGGCGTGTGGCACTGACGGATGCTGGCATCGCCCTGCTGGCGCAGGCGGTGCCGGTCTGGGCGGCAACCCATGACGAAATAGACCGCCTTCTGGGCGAGGACGGGCTCCAGCGTCTGCGGAATGATCTCAACCGGCTGCTTTAGGCGGCTTCCGGCTGGGAAGGCGAGCCTTCGCCCTCCCCCGCCCGGATCTTGGCAAGGGCCACAGCGGCCACGCAGCAGTCGGCGCGAGCGGGCCTCGCCTGTCCCGACAATTACGGCCGGTAGCCGGTGCGCTTATAGAACTGCTCGAGGGCCATCTCGCCCACCGTCTGGTCCTCGGCCGCCGTGCCTGAGCTGATGCCGATGCCGCCGACCACCACGCCATCAGCCGTCACCGGAAGCCCGCCACCGACGATGCAGAACCGTCCGCCATTGGTATTGTGGATGCCGTAACTTGGCTTACCTGGCACGCAGTTCTCATTGTAGATATGGGTGGCGCGCCGGGCGGTGGCCGAGGTGAAGGCCTTGTCGATGGCGATCGAGATGGAGGCGATCTTGCCGCCATCCATGCGCTCGAAGGCGATCAGGTTGCCGGATTCATCCGTGATGGCGATGCACATGGGCACATTGATGGCCTGGGAGGCCTTTACCGCCTCCTCCATCAGGATACGGGCATCTTCCACCGACAAACGCTTGATCTCGAGCATGAATTCCCCCTGGGCGTGAATGTAAGGCGGCCAGTCTAGCAGCGGCTGCTCATCCGGCAAGCAGGCCCGTGCGTTACGGATGGGCCAGCGGATAGCCCGGCCAGGAGCGCGGCAGCGCCTTCGCGTAGGGTGTCGGATAGGGCAGACTCACGCCCAGCCTTGCCGCCGCATGCCAGCCCCAGCGCGGGTCATCGAGAAAGCCGCGGCCAATGGCGACAAGGTCGCAATCGCCATTGGCCAGATGCTGCTCAGCCTGTTCCCCGGTGACGATCATGCCGACCGCTGTTGCGGTCATCCCGGCCCTTGTCTTCACCGCTCGGGCAAAGGGCACCATGTAGCCCGGCGTGACCGGCGGCGGCGAGATCCGGGGCGAACCGGCTCCGCCCGAGGTCGTGACATAGTTGACACCAACCTCCCTGAGACGGGCGGCGAAGGCCACGGTTTCGGCCAGCGTAACGCCATCCTCGTGCCAGTCCTCGCCATTGAGCCTGACGCCCACGATCTTATGCGCCGGAAATGTCCGGCGTACGGCGGTAATGACCTCGAGGGGAAAGCGATGGCGGTTCTCGCTCGAACCGCCATAGTCTTCGGTGCGACGGTTGGAATTGGGCGCCCGGAAGGCATGCAGCAGATAGCCATGGGCGCCATGGATCTCGATCGCATCGAAGCCGCAGCGCTCGGCCCGCCTGGTTGCCTGCACGAAGGCCTCGCACACGCGGTCCATGCCCGTGCGGTCAAGCGCCGCCGGCGTCACCCAGCCCTCGCCATAGGCGAGCGCCGAAGGCGCAACACCCTGCCAGCCGCCTTCTTCCGGGGTCAGCGCCCGCGCCCTCTCGGTGGCCGAGCCCAGGGTGCGCGCCCCCTTGCGGCCGGAATGGCCGAGCTGAATGCCGATCTTGATGTCGGACACCTGCCGGATGTCAGCGATGAGGCGGCTGAACGCCTCTTCCTGCTGGTCGTTGTAGAGGCCGAGGCAGTGCAGCGAGATCCGTCCCGTAGCCTCGACCGCAGTGGCCTCAACCATCATGAGCCCCGCGCCCGACAGGCTGAGGCTGCCCAGATGAAACTTATGGAAGGGCTGCAGCAGACCATCCACCGCCGAATACATGCACATGGGCGAGACCATGATGCGATTGGCAAGCGTGGTGCCGCCCAGCGTGATCGGCGAGAACAGCAGGCTCATGGGCCTATCCCTTGGGCTTGAAGCCGACGATCGCGGTAATGCCGCCATCCACCACCAGGTTCTGCCCGGTGATGTAGCGGGCATGGTCGGAAGCAAGGAACAGCGCCGCATGGGCAATGTCCCATGCATCCCCCATCCGCTTCATGGGCACGGCCTCCGCCCGACGCCGGCGCACCTCGTCCAGGGCATCTGCCCCGGCGATCTGGCTGAACGGGGCAACGATGGTCGGCGTATCCATAAGTCCGGGCGTCACCACATTGGCGCGGATGCCCTGGGTGGCATATTCGATGGCGATCGACCGGGTGAACTCGTTCACACCCGCCTTGGAGGCGTCATAGCTTGCCATGGGCGTGCCCAGCGACCGCATGGACGAAATCGAGGAGATGTTGATGATCGCTCCGCCGCCGCGTTCGATCATCATGGGAATGGCCTCGCGGCAGGTGAGGAACATGCTGCGCAGGTTGATCGCGAAGATCCGGTCCCAGTCCTCGACCGTCTCCTCCACCGTGTTCCCCGGCTTGGTGAGCCCCACATTGTTGTGCAGGACGTCGATGCCGCCGAACACCTCCCGCATGCGCGCAAACAGGGACTTGACGCTGTGCTCGGCGGTGACATCAACCTGCGCCACCTCGCAGATGCCGCCCGCGCCGAGGATGATCTCCTGGGTTTCCCGGGCGGCGTCAGGATTGATGTCGGCAGCGAGCACCCTCGCACCCTCGCGGGCATAGAGCACGGCCGCTGCCTTGCCATTGCCCCAGCCGGGGCCGATCGAGCCGGCTCCAACCACGAGCACAGCCTTGTCCCTGAAGCGCATCATGGCTCAGGCGGCCTCGACGTCGTCGCCGATGATGAGCGACCACAGTCCATCGCGACCTGCGGCGATCGACGCCTTGCCGATGGCCTGCTCGCCATGGGCCTGACGGCCCCAGTCATCCCGCCAGGTCCAGAGGCGCTTGGTATAGTGATGCAGCATGTGCTCGTCGGTGAAGCCGATGGCACCGAGGACCTGGTGCGCCGTTGCCGCAACCAGCGTTGCCGCGCGGGCAGCCTGTACCTTGACCACCCAGCCGTCGAACGGGCGCATGCGGCCCTCATCCGCCAGCTTTAGAGTGCCGTCGAGGGCGGCCCGGGTTGCGGTGATTTCGGATGCGGCATCCGACAGCGCGTGCTGGATCGCCTGGAACTTGGCCAGCGGCTTGCCGAACTGGTGCCGTGTATTGGCATGTTCGATAACGATCTCGAGGATCTTGTCCATGGCCCCGAGCATGGCTGCGGACATGAGCAGGCCACCAAGTTCGGCCACCGGTTCGTCAACCGCTCCCAGCGCCTTGACATCACTTGCGGAAAGCGCGGCCGGATCGATCTTCAGCCTTGGCCCGCCGGCAAGATCCTTGCCAAGCTCGGCCTTGCTCGCCGGCACGCTGACCAGCACGGTCTTCCCGGCCTCATCCTTCGCCACGGCAAGCACGGCACTCATGCCATCAGCCCATGCTGCATCCATCATCGGCCCGCACAGGGTGCCATCGGCCTTGAGCGCAAGCGGCTTGGGCTGGGCGATGGTCGCAAACAGCGCATCATCGCCTGCAAGCCCGGCAAAGCGGGCCGCCAACATGATCTCAACGATCGGCAGCGGCGCTGCCGCCTGCCCCCAGATACGGGCAATGACCGCGGCGTCCGACCAGCTGCCGGCAATGCCGCCCGCCTCTTCCGGGGCGAGCGCGAGCGCGAGCCCGGTTTCCTGCATGGCCGCGATGAAACCCTCGGATGGGGCCTGTCCCGGCTCCGGCGCTTTGCGCTCGAGAAAACGTTCGGCGGTATCCGCCAGCATGCGTGCGGTTTCGCTCATCTCAGTCCCAGCTCCCGCGCGATGATACCCTTGAGAATTTCACGCGTGCCGCCCCGCAGGCTGAAGCACGGCGCATTGAGAATGGCCTCGGCCAGCGCCCCTGCCACCAGGCTGCCGTCCCGTTCCGGCCGCTCGTCGAGCAGCTTGCGGGCGACGTCCGGGATCTCCTGCTCGAGCACCGTTCCCATGTCCTTCATGATGGTCGCGGTCGCCCCCACCGGCTCGCCGCGCTCGAGCTTCGCCGCGATCTGCAGCGACAGCTGGCGCACGGCCGTGAGCCGTCCGACGAGGCGGCCGATCTGGATTTCCGCATGCCGGTCTGCGTCTGGCCCCACCGCCTCGACCAGCAGGCGCAGCAGGCCGAAGGTCGAGAGGAAGCGATCGGGGCCGCTGCGCTCGAAAGAGAGCTCCTCCGTCACCAGGCGCCAGCCATCGCCCTCCTTGCCGAGCAGATACTCATCCGGCACGAAGACGCCATCGAACAGCACCTCGTTGAGCTCGTGCGCCCCGGCGAGATTGATCAGCGGCCGGACGGACACCCCCAGCGACCTCATGTCGACCACCAGCTGCGAGAGGCCCGCATAGCGGTTGTCGCCGCGCGGCGAGGTGCGGCACAGCACGATCATGTAGTCGGCATGCTGCGCATTGGTCGTCCACACCTTGCGTCCCTCGAGGCGCCAGCCGCCTTCGACCTTTTCCGCCTTGGTGCGGATCGAGGAGAGGTCCGAGCCCGAATCCGGCTCGCTCATGCCGATGCCGAAGGTGCAGCGTCCGGCGGCGATTTCGGGAAGGATCTTCTCCTTGATGGTCTCCGTGCCGTTCCGCAGGATCTGGGGACCGCTCTGGCGGTCAGCGATCCAGTGGGCGCCGAGCGGGGCGCCGCCGGCAAGCAGCTCCTCGCAAACCACCAGCCGCTCGAGCGGCGTGCGCTCGTGCCCGCCGTACTTCTTCGGCATGGTCATGGCGATGAAGCCGCGCTTGGCTGCCCTTTCGGAGAAGCCTCGATCCCAGGTGGTCCAGGTCTGCTGTCCGATGACGATCCGGCCGGCGTCCGTTTCCTCCTTGAGGAACGCCCTCACCTCTTTGCGCAGCTGTGCAATGGCAGCCGCGCTGTTTCTGCTATCTGTGGTGGGAGACACTCTCTTGCTCTCTCAAACGTTCTTTCAGACGGCTTGATGCGTCACGAGACGCTAATGGTCCCGCAGACCCCGTTCAACTATTTTCTCAATCACGAACATCATTCGCCGTAACGAATGCCGTTTTCTGCGACCCTGCCGCTGTGCTATCTTGCCGGCACTTCGCGGGCGCGACGCCCCTGCCCAAGACCGCCGAACGGGATCATGACCGCCAATCCAGCCACTTCCACCCTTGCCGATGAGCTTGATCACACCGACGATCAGGGCCTTTCCGTCCGTCTGCCGACGGGAAAATTGGTGGGGGCGGTCGCCAGTGCGATCAAGATCCTGCGCTATCTGAGCGTGGCGCCCGAGCCGGTGGGGGTGACGCGCATCGCCAAGGATCTGAAGCTCAATCCCTCGACCTGCTTCAACATCCTGCGCACTTTGGCGGCCGAGGACTTCGTCTATTTCGAGCCCTCGGGCAAAACCTATGTCATCGGCTGGGGCGTCATGGATCTGGCGCGCGGGGCGACCACCGCCCATGGCGACATTTCCACCGTGCGCCCCCAGATGGATCGGATTGCCCAGGAGCATGGCGTGACCGTCACCCTGTGGCAGCGCATTTCTCCCCGACGCAAGATGCTCATCCTGAGCGCCGTCACCCGTAACGCCATCCGCATCCAGATGGCGGTCGGCCAGCGCCTGCCCATCTTCCATGGCGCCACCGGCCGTGTGCTCGCCGCTCATTCCGGCCTGTCGCATGAGGAGATCCGTCAGCGCTTCGACGAGATCCGCTGGGACCAGCCCATCTCTTTCGAGGAATTCGTTGCCCAGGTTGAAGAGGCGCGCCGCAGCGGCTGGGCGCTGGATGATGGCAATTTCGCCGCCGGCATCCGCTCGGTGGCTGTGGCCGTGGTGGGCGATAATGGCGAGGCCAATCTCGCGGTCAACGCCACCATGTTCGCCGGTCAGTATGACAGCGAGCGGGCCGAGGCGGTGATTGCCGATCTCAAGGAACTGGCCCGCCGCCTGAAGCCCTTTGCGGGTGGCGTATGATCCGGGGATAACGGCGTCCCGCCGTCAGGCAATGCGGTTGGTGATCGGGCGAGTTCAGGGCCGCCCCTGCAGGGCAACGCGGTAGTTGCGGCGTCGCATGGCTTTGACCGGAAGACGGCCTCCCGAAACACGCGCCCCTTCCCCGCCCCTTCTCTCTCGTGAGCGGGCGCCGAGCCCCGTGCCGTATCACGCCGGCAGACTGGGTCTGGCTGAATGGGCCGGCCATCGAACGGCAGAGCGCGCCACCGGTTCAGGCGATGTCAATGGCCGGCCCGCATCCGGGCCGGCCACAAACATCCCATTCACGACTTGGGCTTGGCCACCCACAGGCGCGAGCCGGCGAAGTCTTCCGACTTGAGGTCGATGGCGGCGACTTCCTCGGGCGTCAGGTGCACGTCAACAGCCCCGACATTTTCCTCGAGATACTTGATCCGCTTGGTACCCGGGATCGGCACGATGTCGTCGCCCTGTGCGAACAGCCAGGCGAGCGCCACCTGACCGGTTGTGCAGCCGCGCTTCTCCGCGATGGCCTTGACGGCCTCAAGCCGCTGCAGGTTCTTGTCGATATTGCCCTCGGCAAAGCGCGGCGAGTTGAGGCGGATGTCGTCCTCCGACAGGTTCTTGGTCGTGGTGATCGAACCGGTGAGGAACCCGCGGCCCAGCGGGCTGTAGGGCACGAAGGCGATGTCGAGTTCGCGGCAGGTGGGCAGAACCTCTGCCTCAACCGCCCGTTCCCAGAGGGAATATTCCGACTGCAATGCGGCCACTGGATGCACCGAGCAGGCCCGGCGCAGGATGTCGGGCTGGACCTCGGACAGGCCGATCGCCCGGATCTTGCCCTCCTTCACCAGCTCCGCCATGGCGCCCACCGTCTCCTCGATCGGCACGTTGGGGTCCATGCGATGGACATAGTAGAGATCGATATAGTCGGTGCCGAGCCGCTTCAGCGAGGCTTCACAGGCCTGTCGCAGATATTCGGGCGAGTTGTTGAGATCACGGTCATAGAGGCTGCCCGAGGGACCGTCCGGATCGCGCACGATGCCCCATTTGGTGGCAAGAACGATCTTGTCCCGCCGTCCCTTGATCGCCTTTCCGACCAGCATCTCGTTATGGCCGCGGCCATACATGTCGGACGTATCCAGCATGGTGATGCCCAGCTCGATCGCCCGGTCGAGGGTTTGCAGCGAAACCGCCTCGTCCTGATGTCCGTAGAACTCGGACATGCCCATGCATCCGAGCCCGAGCGCCGAGCACGTGAACCCGGCCTTGCCCAACCTGACTTGCCTCATCCTGCTTCTCCTGTATGACGACGGCTCAGTCGAGGCGTTCGATGATGGTGGCGGTGGCAAGACCACCGGCACAGCACATGGACTGGAGACCGTAACGGGCGCCGCGCCGCTCGAGCTCGTGCAGCAGCGTAGTCATGAGCCGCGCGCCGCTGCCGCCCAGAGGGTGCCCGAGGGCGATTGCGCCACCATTGACATTGAGCCGATCGCGATCGGCGCCGATTTCCTTGAGCCACATCAGCGGCACCGAGGCGAAGGCCTCATTGACCTCGAACAGGTCGATGTCGGACAGCCTGAGTCCTGCCATGTCGAGCACCTTGCGGGTGGCTGCCACCGGCCCCGTGAGCATCAGTGTCGGGTCGGAACCGACCGTGGTGGCTGCAACGATCCGCGCCCGCGGCCGCACACCGAGGCGATCGGCGGCTTCCTCCGAGGCGATCAGCAGGGCTGCTGCGCCATCGGCGATCTGGGAGGCGTTGCCTGCCGTCACCCGGCCATTCTCGCGGAAGCTGGGCTTGAGCGTGCCGAGCTTCTCCCGCGTCGTTTCGCGGCGGATCGTCTGGTCGGCGCTCACCACCGCGTCGCTGGGCTCCGCTGTCCGCTCCTGCCAGTCGGCCACGCGGACCGGCGCGATCTCGCGGTCGAAATAGCCCGCATCCGCCGCAGCCGCCGCCCGGCGGTGGCTCTCGAAAGCGAAATCGTCGAGATCGTCCCGGCTGAAGCCCCAGATGTCGCACAGCCGTTCGGCCGACTCGCCCTGGGACGTCATCTCGAAGCGGTCAGTGAGCTTGTAGCCGAAAGGCTCGCCATGGATCGAGCGGTTGGATCCCATGGGCACGCGGGTCATGGATTCGACGCCACCGGCCACCACCACATTGGCATAGCCGGCAGCGATCTCGGCCGCCGCCATATGCACCGCCGCTTCCGACGAACCGCACTTGCGGTCGATGGTGACGCCGGGAATGGTTTCGGGCCAACCCGCCCCCAGCAGCGACGTGCGCGCCATGTTGGTGCTCTGTTCGCCGACCTGGGTCACGCAGCCGAACACCACATCGTCCACCATCTCGGGGCTGAGGCCGGTCCGCGCCATCAGCGACTGCAGGACATGGGCGCCGAGGTGGTCGCCCCGGATATTGGCGAGATCGCCGCGGAAACGTCCGATCGGGGTCCGGACCGCGTCCAGGATAACAGCCTTGCTCATACCGACACCTTCAGTCCGGAACCGGGCACCTTCTGCCCATTCTCATACTTGTAGACCCCGTGGCCCACCTTGCGGCCATAGCGGCCGGCCTTGACCATCTTGAGGATCAGCGGGCACGGACGGAACTTCTCGCCCAGCGTGGCATGCAGGTGCTGGATGACCGCAAGCCGCGTATCCCAGCCGGTGAGGTCGCCGAGTTCGAGTGGCCCCATAGGGTGATTGAAGGCCATGCGCATCGCCTTGTCGATATCCTCGGCGGTGGCGACACCTTCCTGCAGCATCCACATCGCCTCGTTGCCCAGCATGGCCGACATGCGGCTCGTGGTGAAGCCGGGGGACTCGTTGACGGTGATCACGTCCTTGTTGATCCGCGCCGACCAGTCCTGCACCCGCTTCACCACCTCCTCCGAGGTCTGCAGGCCGCGAATGATCTCCACGAGCTTCATCTTGTGGACGGGATTGAAGAAATGGATACCGACCACCCGTGACGGGTTCTTGGTGGCGGCGGCCATCTCGGTGATGCTGAGCGCCGAGGTATTGGTGCCGAGGATCGCGTCATCGGCCACCACGTCATCCACGGTGCGCAGGATGTCGAGCTTGATGTCGAGCTTTTCGGTCGCCGTCTCGACCACCAGCGTGGCCTTGCGGGCGGCCTGTGCCAGATCCTGCGAGGTAGTAAGCGCTCCCTTGGCGGCCTCCGCCGTCGCAGGCTCGACCTTGCCGAGCTTTACACCGCCGTCAAGGATGTCATGGATGGTCTTGACCGCCTTTTCGAGCTGGGCGGCGGACACATCCACCATGACTACGTTCGGACAGGCCAGCGCGAAGGCATGGGCGATGCCGAGCCCCATCTGGCCGGCACCGACGACAACGACTTTCTCTTCCTTGGACAAGACTTGTCCCCCTTGGCTGATATTCTCTATGCGGTCAGGCGCCGATGAATTTCGGCGCGCGCTTCTCCTTGAAGGCCTGCGCCGCTTCGACCTTGTCCTGGGTGGCGGAAAGCAGCGCGAACAGATTGGCCTCGAGCGCGAGCCCGTCCTCGAGCGACAGATCCAGGCTCTTGTTCACCGCCTGCTTGGCGAAGCGCGTGGCAACCGGCGCCTTGCTGGCAACTTTCGCCGCAACCGCCAGCGCTTCCGTCAGCACCTCTTCCGGCGTCTCGACCAGGCGGGAGACGAGGCCGAGGCGATAGGCTTCCTCACCCGACATGCGCTCGCCAGTGAGGATCATGTCCATGGCGCGGCTCAAGCCGATCATGCGGGCAAGCCGCTGTGTGCCGCCTGCGCCGGGAATGAGGCCCAGACCGGTTTCAGGCAGCGCGAACTTTGCATCCTTGGACGCGATGCGGATATCGCAGCCGAGCGCGATCTCCATGCCGCCCCCCATGCAGAAGCCGTGAATCGCCGCGATGATCGGCTTTTCGGTGGCAAAGAAGGCCTTGATCCAGCCATCGCGCCCCACACGGGTATGCACCGCGATCTGGCTCTCGGCGCCGCGTGCCTCCTTGATATCGGCGCCGGCGCAGAAGCCGCGGCCCTCGCCGCCATGCAGCACGATCGCCTGGACCGCCGGATCCTGGTCCGCATCCCGCAGCGCGGCGGGCAACCCCTTGCGGATCTCGTCATTGATGGCGTTGACCACCTCCGGGCGGTTCAGCGTGATGATGGCGATGCCATCGCGCTTTTCGACTTTCAGCGCAGCTTGGGCAGTATCACTCATGAAGCACGAGCCTCTTCGGTTACATGTGGCTGGGCAGCCAGAGCGTGATTTGCGGGAAGGCCACGAGAATGGCGATGGCGATCATATGGGCGACGATGTGCGGCAGGACGCCCTTGAACACCTCGACCAGCGGGATCCCGGAATAGCGGGAGACGATGAAACAGTTCAGCCCGACCGGCGGCGTGAGCAGGCCAACCTCGGCAGTCACGATCATGATCACGCCGAACCAGATCGGGTCATAGCCGAGCGCGGTCACGAGCGGCACCATCACCGGCACGGTGAGGATGAGGATCGCGGTCTGGTCCATGAAGCAGCCGAGGATCAGGTAGAAGAAGACGATGAGCACCATCACGATCCACGGGGCCACATCCAGTCCCTGGACCCAGCTGATGAGATCCTGCGTGATCTGGGTGAGCGCGAAATAGTAGCCGAAGATCGTGGCGCCGACGATGATCAGCAGGATCATGCAGGTGCCATAGGTCGCCTTGACCAGAGCCTTCCGCAGATTGGAGGCGTTGAGATTGCCGCTCCAGATGGCGAGGACGAGGCCTGCCGCTGCTCCAAGAGCCGAGGCTTCCGTGGGCGAGGCTATGCCGGAATAGATCGTGCCGGTCACGAACACGAACAGGCCCAGCACCGGCGCCGTCACCTTGAGCAGGCGGAACTTCTCCCTGAGATTGGTCTTGGGGCCGGGTGGTGCGCATTCCGGATCGATCAGCACCAGGACATAGATGGTCACGATAATGGCCGCGGTGACGAGGATCGCAGGGACCACGCCGGCAACCAGCAACTTGCCGATATTTACCTCCGCGATAAGTCCGTAGATGATCAGCGCCACCGAGGGCGGGATCAGCATGGCAAGCGTCCCTGAGATCGCCACCACCCCGGCCGCCATGTCGGGACGATAGCCCTGCCGGATCATGGCCGGCAGCGTGGTTGAGGACAGGGTCGCCGCGGCTGCCGTGCTGGTGCCGCAGATGGCGGCAAAGCCGGCGCCAGCCAGGGCCGTGGCCATGCCGAGCCCGCCGCGCACCCGCCCGACCCAGGCGGCCCCCGCCCGGAACAGGTCGTCGGCAACGCCACTGATCAGCACGAATTCCGCCATCAGCAGGAACATCGGCAGGGTGAGGAGCTCATAGGAGCCGACCGTGGTCAGCGGCGAGGTCTCCATGATGCCGCGCACCATGTCCCAGCCGCCGATGGAATGCAGGCCGCCGATGCCGGCGACCACCATCACGATCCCGACCGGGATCGCAAGACCAAGCAGGATGAACAGCGCGAGAATGGGAGCGGTGGTCATTCGACGCTCCCTTCCTTGTTGGTTTCGAGCGCCATGATGGCCTCAACTTCCTGGTCCGACCCGAACAGGGCAAGGGCCTCGGCGATGAACCGCTCCGCAGCGCGCAGCAGGGCAAGCCCGGCGCCGATGGGCACGAGAATGGTGGACGGCCAGATCGGCCAGTTCGCCACTGGCCCCGGCAGGATTTCGCCCGACTCCCAGGTAGCGGTGAAGCGGCTGCAGCCGTAGTGGAACAGGGCGAAGAACACCCCGATCGCCACCATCCGCGCCAGCACGTGCAACCACAGCTGCGGTCGCGCGCCGATATAGTTGCAGATGATGTCGACCGAGACATGGGCGCCGCGCGAGTAGGAGCCCGGGAGTCCGAGAAAGAACAGCGCTGGCAGGATGTAGAGGACCAGGACGTCATGCGCCCAGACCAGCGGTGAGTTCAGGAAGTAGCGGAAGAAGACTTCCGCGCAGACCACGAGCATGGCCAGAGCCATGGCGATGATGGCGCCCGTATCGGTCACATACTCGATGCCGCTGAGGATGCGGCCGGGACGGGATGGCATGACTCGTGGTCCCCACATGGCGTCTTACTTCGGCAGGGCAGCCTTGAACGCGTTCAGCGTCTGGGTGCCGGGGATGTTTCGGCCATCAAGCTCCTTCGCCCAGTCTTCCTGGACCTGAACGGCATAACTATCGAACTTGGCCAGCTCCTCGTCGGAGAACTTGGTCAGCTGGTTGCCATTGGCGATGATCTTCTCGATGGCGGCTGCCTTGCGGCCGTCCATGTATTCGCAGAGATGCTGAGCGACCTTCTCGCCTTCCTGCTCGAAGGCCTTCTTGGCGTCGTCGCTGAGAGCGTCCCACGCCTTCTGGCTCATGATCACCGCCACCACCTGACCGCCGAACTTGCCGTTTTGCGTACCCTGCTTGGTGACCGAATGCAGATCATAGGTGATGATGCTGTCAGGCGCGAAGACCAGGCCGTCAATCGTGCCGCGGGTGATCGCCTCGTAGGTGGCGGGGCCCGAGCTGGTCATCATCGGCGCGGCGCCGATCTTGTTGAGCAGGCTCTCGGTCGAGCGGCTGGCCACCATGATCTTCATGCCCTTCATGTCGTCGACCGACTGGATCGGCTTCTCGCGGCTGGCGAGCTCGAAGGGGGGCAGGATGATGGGATAGAGCAGCTTCACGCCATTGGCAGTGAAGTCGCGATCAAGCAGGGCGCCTTCCTTGGCGACCGTCTTGTAGGCGGCGAGGCCGTCGCAGGCCTTCTCGAAGGCGCCAGGCATCTGGGCGACATTCGACAGCTCCATCTTGTCGCCGAGGAAGGACACGCCCACCACGGCGATCTGGGCGACATTGGAATTGACAAGCCGCAGGAAGTCGGTGGACTTGCCAAGCTGCTGCGCTGGGAAGTGCTGGAACTTCACCTCACCATTGGTGTCCTTGGTGATGGCTTCCATCCACGGCAGCAGGCCTTCGACGGTGAGATAATGGTTGAGCGGCAGATAGTCGGCCACCCGCAGCGTGACCTCCGCCGCGGCCGAGCCGATCTGGCTCATTGCGCCCAGCATTGCAGCGAGCGCAACGCCCGCGAACTTCAGCTTCTTCATGTCATATCCTCCCACGGATGCGGCACTGCGCCGTAAACTGATGCACGATGGTCAGGCAGAGCTCTTGCCTGCCGCCTTGAGTTCGCTCTGCAGCTTCACGCCGGCCTTCAGCCTGTCCCAGGTTTGTGGCGTGACACCTGCTTCGCGCAGCTCCTTTTTCTTCACTTTCTCGGACGGTGTCTGGGGCAGGAACGGCAGGACCTCGATGTAGCGCGGCACCATGAAGCTCGGCATCCTGGCGTCGCACCAGGCGATCAGGTCGGCATAATCGAGCGACGTCTCGCCTTCCTTCAGCACGACACAGGCCTTCACCTCGTTCTCGCCGGCCTCCTCGTCTGCCGGCACGCCGATCACCGCGCATTCGGCCACCGACTTATAGGTGCGGACGACCGACTCCACCTCGAAGGACGAAATGTTCTCGCCGCGGCGGCGCAGTGCGTCCTTCACCCGGTCGACGAAATAGTACCACCCTTCGGCGTCGCGGCGCATGGCATCGCCCGTATGGAACCAGAGGTTCCGCCAGGCCTCGACCGTCTTCTCCGGCATGCCGAGATATTCGGTACACATGGTGTAGGGCACCTTGTGCCGCACCACGAGTTCGCCAATCTGCCCTTCCGGCACTTCCTCGTCCGTCTCCGGGTCGACCAGCTTCACCTCGAACCACTGGTCCATGAGCACGCCCGAGGCTCCTTCCGGCCGCTTGGCCCCGCGTGGTGTCTGGAAGATGTTGGAGATTTCCGTCTGCCCGAAGCCGTCCATGAACTCGATCTCGCCGAACCGGTCGGTGAAGGTCTTGGCAAGCCCCAGCGCCAGGGGCGCGGCATAGATCGTGCGCAGGCGGTGTCCGCGGTCATTCTCCGACGGCGGCGTGGCGCAGATGAAGGACATGGTGGCGCCGATCAGGTTGGCGACGGTCGCTCCAGACCGCTTGGCCCGCCCGAAGAAGTCGGAGGCCGAGAATTTCGGATAGAGCACGCAATGGGCGCCCGCGATCATGCAGGGATAGATCGTCAGGAACTGCGCATTGCCGTGGAAGAACGGGAACATGGCCATATGGACGTCGTCCTCCGTCAGCGCCATGAGCTGCACGTCCTCCTCGGCGAAGAAGTAGAAATGCGAATGCGACATGACCACGCCCTTGGAGAGGCCGGTCGTGCCAGACGTATAGAGCACCGCGGCGGTATCGCGCGGGGTAAGCTTCACGCCCGGATTGCTGGTATTGTCGGTATAGAGGTCGTTGAACGGCTGGGTGCGGATGCGCTTGAGCGGGGCGACTTCGCCCTCGCCGATCAGGAAGGCGCGCTCGACCAGCGGGATATTGTCCTCAACTTCCGCAAGACGGGCGGTGAGTTCCGGCGTTGTGATGATGATCCGTGCCTTGCTCAGATTGACCTGATGCTCGAGGAACGCGCCCTTCTGCACGTCGCCGATGGGTGTTTCCACCGCGCCGATCTTGGCCAGCGCAAACCAGGCCAGCACGAATTCCAGCGAGTTGGGCAGATAGAGGACGACCAGCTCACCCTTCTTCACCCCCTGTTGGATGAAGCCATGGGCGAGCCGGTTCACCCGCTCATTGACTTCAGCAAAGGTCAGCGGCGTTCCGGCATCGGTCCAGGAAAGGAAGTTCCTGTTGGCCCGTACCCGTGCCTGATGCTCGAGGACCGTAGGCAGCATCCACTGGTCGCGGGGAAAATGGGGTTCGAAATGCGGATAGGTCAGCATGAGACACCAGCGACAGGATTGAAGACAGCGTAAGGTGTACGCGGGCGCGTCGCGCACGGGCTGATCCGGAACAGCGGGGTTGTCCCCTTCCCTGCCGGGAGTGGCTCCTGCCGGATGCGTGCGAAGGCGGGTTTCCCTTGAGCCAAAGGACGTCCTCCAGACCGCGGGCCATCGTTCTGAGCATCACCGGCCCTGATCTGCCGTCTGGCTGGCCCGAGATGACTGACTCTTGCTGGTCACGATGTACCGGCTATTTCCGTAGCAAGGGGCATCCGCCCTTTCAAGGAAAATTCTTTATGTAGAATGTCATTTCGTGTTGAGATAGACCGAACGGAAACGCCGCCGCTACGGACCTGTCCCGGGCAGATGGGCAGGCTGCAAGTTGAGGAGTGAAACTGGATGACCGGCTGGACTTTGTGGAAATTCCCCTTCTTCGACGCCTCGCATTACGAGCTCGCCGAGCGCGTCGCCGCCTGGACTACCGACGAATTCCACGAGGAGCCCCGCCCCGAGCAGCTGGCGGGCATCAGCCGCGACATGGCACTTTCGCTTGGCAAAGCCGGTCTGCTCGATTGCGTGCTGCCGAAGCGTGATGCCAAGGGCCACTGGACGATCGACGTACGCTCGATCTGCCTTGTGCGCGAGGGCATCGGCTACAGGAGCGGCCTTGCGGATTCCGTGGTCGCCATGCAGGGCCTGGGCACCGCGGCGATCTGGATGCACGGCACGCCCGAGCAGCAGGAGAAGTATCTCGAACCGGCTCGTCGCGGCGAGAAGATCGCGGGCCTTGCCCTGACCGAGCCGACCTCCGGTTCGGATGTCGCCAACATCACCACCAGCGCGGTGCGCGATGGCGACCATTATGTCATCAATGGCGAGAAGGCTTTCATCACCAACGGCAATTTTGCCGACCACTTCATCGTCTATGCCCGCACCGGCGAGGCCCCCGGCGCCCGCGGCCTCACGGGATTCATCGTCGATGCCGGCACCCCCGGCCTGATTCAGGGCGAGCCCATGGACATGATGGCCCCGCATCCGCTCGCGCCCCTCACCTTCAGGGACTGCCGCGTGCCGGCGAGCAACGTCATCGGCACGCCGGGAAATGGCTTCAAGGTGGCCATGTCGACCTTCGACATCTTCCGCCCCACCGTCGGTGCGGCGACCATCGGTATGGCCGGTCGCGCCCTCCATGCCGTGCTCGAACGCGTACATGAGCGCAATCTCTTCGGCGGCCCGATGGCTGACCTTGCCGGCGTTCAGTCGCGCATTGCCGACATGACCATAGACCTCGAGATGGGCGCGCTGGCCGTCTACCGCGCCGCCTGGGCCCGCGACACCATGGGCGGGCGCTGCACCAAGGAAGCCTCGCTTGCCAAGTTCGTCGGCACCGAGAACGCCGGCCGCATCGTCGACAATGCGGTACAGATTTTCGGTGGCCTTGGCGTCACCCGCGGCTCCATCGTCGAGCATCTCTATCGCGAGGTGCGCGCAAGCCGGATCTATGAGGGCGCCTCCGAAGTCCAGAAACTGGTCATCGCCCGCCAGGTACTTGCCGACTACAAGGCAGCCCGGCAATGAGCATCTGCAACCGTACGGCAATCGTCGGCCTCGGATCGACGCCCTATTACAAGCGCGGCCAGTCCCTGCCGCAGACCCTGCCCGAGCTGGTCTGCAAGGCAATCATCGCCGCCGTCGACGATGCCGGGCTCAGGCTCGAGGATGTTGATGGCTTTGCCTATTATTCGGAAGGCTTCGACACGCCCTATCTGATGGAGACCCTCGGCATTCCCGAGGTCACCTTCACGGCAACCCTCACCGGCTCGGGCGGCGGTTCGGCCGGTGCCGTGGGGCTGGCATCTGCGGCCATCGTCTCCGGTCAGGCGAGGACCGTGGTGGTGGTCGGTGGCACCCAGATGGCCGAGCAGCGCTTCGGCTCCATCGTTTCCGCCTATCCTGACACGCCGGAGAATGCCTTCTTCTCGTCCTCCGGCCTCGTTGGCCCCGGCCACATGTTTGCGCTCCTCGCCCGCCGCTACATGCACCGCTATGGCGCAACCCGCGAGCATTTCGCCGAGGTCGCCCTCTCGACCCGCGCCAATGCGGTCAGGAATCCCAATGCCGTCATCCGCAAGCCGATGACCCGGGATGACTATTTCAACGCCCCGATGATCGCCGACCCGCTCTGTCTGTTCGATTTCTGCCTCGAGACCGACGGCGCGGTCGCGGTAGTGGTGACCAGCCTCGAGCGGGCCCGCGACCTCAGGCGCGATCCGGTGCGCATCCTTGCCTGCAGCCAGGGCGGTGGCCGTGACTGGGGCCGCTCCCTCTACTGGATGAACATGGAAGACGATGTCTTCGTCTCCTCCGGTCATCGCCCGGTGGCGAAGCGGCTCTACGAGATGGCGGGCGTGACTCCGGCCGATATCGACTGCGCCCAGATCTATGATCACTTCACCCCGATGGTACTGGCGCAACTCGAGGACTACGGCTTCTGCGCCCCTGGCGAGGGCGGCCCCTTCGTCGCCTCCGGAGCGATCCGCTACGAGGGCGGTTCGCTGCCGGTCAATACCGATGGCGGCCAGCTGTCGGCGGGCTATATCTGGGGCATGTCCCATGTGCGCGAGGCCGTGGAGCAGATCCGCGGCACCGCCGTCAACCAGGTGAAGGATGCCGAGCTGGTGCTGGTCACCGGCGGCCCGTCGTCGCTGCCGGTCTCCGGCCTCATTCTCGCGAGGGACTGATATGTCAGGAAACCCGAATTCCGCGGCCATTGCTAAGGCGCCGCCCACCGGCCTGTTCCGCCTCACCACCGACCAGTGGACGAAGCCCTTCTGGGATGCCGCCCGCGAGCATCGTCTGGTGGGCGCCGCCTGCGCCGATTGCGGCCGCTTCCGCATGCCGCCCACGCCCTTCTGCCCGCATTGCCGTTCCCAGCGGATCGACTGGCGCGAGCTGTCCGGCAGGGGCATTCTCTACAGCTACACCATCGTCGCCCGGGCGATCATGCCGGAAATGGTCGACAGCATTCCCTATGTGCCTGCCCTGGTGAACTTGCCTGACGCGCCCGGCACGCGCCTCATCACCAATGTCGTGGGCAGCCCGCTCGGCCGCCTCCGGATCGGCGCCCCTCTCCGCGTCACCTGGCTCGACACCGATGACGGCGTCACCATTCCCATGTTCACGCTGGAGGATAACGAATGAATTCGATCGGAAAGGTGGCGATCGTCACCGGTGCTGGCGGCGGCCTGGGCCGCTCCCACGCGCTCGAGCTCGCCCGCCGTGGCGCACGGGTCGTCGTGAACGACCTCGGCGGCGCCGTCGACGGCAGCGGTGAGAACAAGGGCGCCGCGCAGCTCGTCGTCGAGGAGATCGAGGCCGCCGGCGGCGAGGCCGTCGCCGACACCAACTCGGTCGCCACGCCCGAGGGCGGCAAGGCCGTCGTGCAGACGGCGGTCGACGCGTTCGGCACCGTCGACATCGTGATCAACAACGCCGGCATCCTGCGGGACAAGACGTTCCACAACATGACGCCGGAGCTGCTCGAGCCGGTCATCCAGGTGCACCTGCTCGGCGCCTTCTACGTCACCCAGCCGGCCTGGCTCATCATGCGTGAGAAGGGCTACGGCCGGGTCGTGAACACCAGCTCGAACTCGGGCATCCTCGGCAACTTCGGCCAGTCGAACTACGGCGCCGCGAAGATGGGCCTCGTCGGCTTCACCCGGGTGCTCGCCAACGAGGGCGCCAAGTACAACATCAAGGCCAACGCCATCGCTCCGGTCGCGAAGACCCGGATGACCGAGGACCTGCTCGGCCCGTTCGGCGACAAGCTCCTCCCCGAGGAGGTCACGCCGACCGTCGTCTACCTGGCCCACGACGACTGCCCCGTCACCGGGGAGATCTACTCCGTCGCCGGCGGCGTGGTGGCCCGCTTCTTCATCGGGCTCACCGAGGGCTGGTACAAGAACGGCCACTCGGTCGAGGACGTGCGGGACAACTTCGACAAGATCCGGGACGAGACCGGCTACATCGTGCCGGCCGGCCCGAACGACGAGCTCCAGAAGCTGCTGAAGACGCTCTCCGCCGAGTGAGCGCCGCCGGCTGAGGCTCCCATCCGAGCTTCGCGCGCCGGTGCGCGCCATGCGGACACGGGCGCGCGGAGCTCAGCGAGCCTGAGCTGGCCCGGCCCATCTGAGGGAGCTGGCCCGGCCCGGCAGTGAGAACGTCAGCCCTCGCGGGCCAAGCGGATCGCCTCCGCCTGCGCCCGGGCTGCCTTGTCGACCTGGAACCGGTCCTTGATGGCCAGGGCCTTCCGCTCCACCAGGTAGTAGGTGGGGACGGCGAGGATGAACGGCAGCGTGCAGTCGAGCACGAGCTGCAGGATCGGGTTCATGTTCATGCGGTAGTGGTCGCCGGCGCGGCCGGTGTCCACCGTGCCCACGATCATCCGGGTGAAGTGCTGCACCGGGTAGTGCCAGATGTAGAGCCCGTAGGAGAACAGCGCGCCGACCCGCACCACCGGCTTCCAGCTCAGCGGCTTGTTGGGCCACCACTCGGGCACCCGGAACGCCGGCAGGGTGATGAGCAGGAACGACCAGCTCGCCACCGTGAAGCCCCACTGCAGCCAGTAGGTCCGGTCCATGTGGAGGCGCCACCCGGCGTTGTTCACGAGCTGCTCGACCACCTGGTCGGGGTTGTTCACGAAGTTGGCGTCGCCGGGCCAGAACGGGATGTGCCAGCCCAGCTGGTTCCGGGCGAACGCGGTCGAGGCCCACACCGACACGAAGATGCCGACGATCCCGACCCAGCCCCCGAACTTGAGGAGCTTGCGCGTCCGGTCGCTCATCGGTTCGGGGATGTGGGCGTTGATGATCGCCCCCAGCATCCCGATCATCAACGAGTCGGGGCGCTGCAGCCACACGCCCATGGCGGGCACGGGGAAGGGCCCGGTGATGCCGAAGGCCCGGCTGAGCTGGATGGCGGCGATCGCCACCACGAGCAGCGCAGCGATGCCACGGATGCCGCCCCGGGTGAGGGCGATCACCATCGTCACGCCGACGATCAGGTAGAACTGCTCCTCCACCGACAGCGTCCAGAGGTGGCCGTACCAGGCGCCGCCGAGCGTCGGGTAGAAGATGTTGTGCATGTAGACCGCTGAGGCCAGCGTCTCCTGGAAGAGCTCACGGAGCGGGTAGAGGACGCCGTCGAGGACGCCGGTGAACTTCGCGACGAGCGCGGCGACGCCGACGACCCCGAGGGTCACGTAGAGCAGGGGGAAGAGGCGAAGGGTGCGCCGGGCGTAGAACTTCCGGAGGCTGATCCGACCGTGCGTCCGGTGCTCCTGCAGCAGCAGCGTGGTGATCAGGAAGCCGGAGATGACGAAGAAGATGTCGACGATCGCGGCGAAGGAGAGGGTGTCGAGCGGGAAGCTGTGCCCGATCATCACGCCGAAGATGCCGATCCCCCGGATGCCGTCGAACGGCGCCACGTGGCTGAGCCTGGGCGCCTTCGACACCCATTCGCGGTCCACCAGCTTCATCGAGTCGCGCCCTCTCCCCCTCGACATGCGGACGTCAGAGCGGTCACGTTACAGCCGAGCGACGAGCACCGATGAGCGCCCAGCGCGTGATCGCAGGGGTCCGCCGCTACCGTTTCCGTCCGGATCCCTCCGAAAGGTCAACCGATGTCCGACGCCCAGGCCACCCCGCCGAACTGGTATCCCGATCCCACCGGCCGCCACCAGTTCCGCTACTGGAACGGCGCCGAGTGGACCGACCAGGTGGCGGACCACGGCGTGCAGTCCGCCGATCCGGTCCAGCGCGACCTCGGCGACTCGATCGACAGCGCCCTCACCGTGGGGACCGACCCGAACCGGCAGCAGGTCGCCGAGATGGTCCACGGCGGCGGCATCAAGGGGGCGGGCATCACCACGCCGCTCCCCCAGGGCGACGGCACGCTGTGGGGCGAACCGATCCTGGTCGTGAGCCAGAAGGCCAAGCTCATCGAGGTCACGAACCAGTACACGGTCCTCGACCAGCACGGCCAGCAGGTGGCGTTCGTGAACCAGGTGGGGCAGTCCGCTGCGAAGAAGGCGCTGCGGGTGCTCACGAACCTCGACCAGTTCATGACCCACCGCCTGGAGATCACCGACCGCACGGGCCAGGTCCAACTGCGCCTCACCCGCCCTGCGAAGGTCTTCAAGTCGACCATCGTCGTGGAGCACCCGGCCGGCGGCGAGCTGGGCCGCATCGTCCAGGAGAACGTGTTCGGGAAGATCCGCTTCAGCCTCGAGGCGAACGGCAACCGGCTCGGCTCCATCAACGCCGAGAACTGGCGGGCCTGGAACTTCAGCATCAAGGACCACCACGAGACCGAGATCGCCCGGATCACCAAGACCTGGGAAGGTCTCGCCAAGACCCTGTTCACGACGGCCGACAACTACGTGGTGCAGATCCACCAGCAGATCCCCCAGCCCCTCCTGAGCCTCGTGGTGGCATCCGCGCTGACGGTCGACACCGCCCTCAAGCAGGACAGCCGGGGCCTGGGCTGACGGGGCGGCCCGACCATGGGCTGACGGGGCGGCCCGGCCATGGGCCGCCCGGCCCATCCGCCCTGGGCCGGAGTGCTCAAGTACCCGGGCCGAACGGCCGATGGCCTGGTGATGTTCCGCTCAGCCAGATCGCAGGTCAACGACGTCGGATCCGAGCTGCGGCGGCTGGACACCTCCCACAGCGTCTTCCAGCTCGACAACGGCTGGTTCGTGGTGGGCCCGACCGGGCTGTTCGTGGTCACGGCGGACGAGGGCGACCTCCACGGCGCGTCGAGATGGGCGGCCGACCGGGCGATGGCGATGCGTGCCTGGCTCGCCGACCAGCTGGTGTGGGTGCCCTGCGTCGACCCGGTCGTGGTCACCGCCCAGGCGCACCTCGCCGAGCGGATCGGCGCTCTCACCGTGCCGCTCTCGCTCCTGCACTACACGTTGGCCGAGGGACCCCGGACCGTCGACGACGGCACCCTCTCGAAGCTCGGACTGCTGGCGCTCAAGCGGATGATCTGAGCGCTGCCCGCTCCCGAGGGCGGCGTCCGACGCCGGCGCCACGCTGTGCGAGGATCGACGGGTGCGAACCGACGTCGAACTGATCCACGGATCGGACACCACCATCGCGGTGTACGACCTCGGAGGTGACGGCGTCCCCGTCCTCTTCGTGCACGCGACCGGTTTCTGCGCCGAGGTGTGGCGCCCGGTCGTCCAGCGGATGGACGGCATCCACGCCATGGCCCTCGACGTCCGGTGCCACGGGCGGTCCGGTCGGGTGCCGCACGACCTCCTGCAGTGGACGGAGGTCGCGCACGACGTGACCGCTGCGGCGAGGCACTTCGGGCTCTCGGGGGCCGTGGGCGTGGGGCACTCGATGGGCGGGGCACTCCTCCTGCTCGCGGAGGCGGCCCGGCCGGGCACCTTCCGGGGGCTCTGGGGGTACGAGCCGATCGTCTTCCCGCCGGAGGTGTTCGAGGGCGACGGGACCGACGACAACCCCCTCTCGGCAGGGGCTGCCCGGCGGCGGGCGAGCTTCCCCTCCCGGGACGCCGCCCGCGAGAACTTCGCCTCCAAGCCGCCGATGCAGGCCTTCGCGGCCGACGCGCTCGACGGGTACCTCGACGGTGGCTTCGAGGAGCTCGAGGACGGCTCGGTGACGCTCCGGTGCCGACCCGAGGACGAGGCGCACTTCTACCGGATGGGCGGCAGCCACCGGGCGTGGGACCGGCTGCCGGACCTCGAGCTGCCGGTGTGGGTGGCTCGCGGCGCCGAGACCGAACCCGGCCCCGCCAGCGTGGCGCCGATGCTCGCCGACCGGCTCCCCGCCGGCCGGCTGGTCGAGCACCCGGAGCTGGGCCACTTCGGTCCGATGGAGGCACCGGAGGTCGTCGCAGCCGAGCTCACCGCAGCCATCGCCGCCTTCGGCTGAGCAGCCGGCCGCCTTCGGTCGAGCGGGTCGGCCGCCTTCGGTCGAGCGGGTCGGCCGCCTTCGGTTGAGCCGGCCGGCCGGCCGGCAGCGCCTCCCCGGGGCTGTCGCACCCGTCCCCTACGATCGTCGACATGGCGCTGGAGCTGCCCACCTCCCTCTCTCCGTCGAAGGTCACCACCTTCACCGACTGCGCGCTGGCGTTCCGGTTCTCGGCCATCGACAAGCTGCCGGAGCCGCCCTCCGCGCCGGCCACCAAGGGGTCCCTCGTCCACCGCTCGCTCGAGCTCCTCTTCTGCGAACGGGCCGAGGACCGCACCCCGGAGGCGGCCGAATCGGCGTTCGGCGTCGCCGTAGAGGAGTTCCGCGAGCTGCCGGAGTTCGTCGGGCTGGCACTCGACGAGGAGGCGGAAGCAGCGTTCCTGTCCGATGCCCGCACGATGCTGGGCCGCTACTTCCAGCTCGAGGACCCGCGCACGGTGACGCCCATCGGGATCGAGCTGCGGCTCGAGGCCGAGGTCGGCGACCTGCGCCTGCGGGGCATCATCGACCGGCTCGAGCTCGACGCCGACGGCGAGCTCGTCGTGACCGACTACAAGACCGGCAGGGTGCCGAGCGAGCAGCAGGAACG
>Ga0182746_1000761_pt1 | contig 36800 bp, 32 predicted proteins | sample eDN3rd30CBELigOP_FD_128881 | JGI IMG/M metagenome (GOLD analysis project Ga0182746, IMG submission 128881) | Enriched Organic Plus compost microbial communities from Emeryville, California, USA - eDNA 3rd pass 30_C BE-Lig OP (version 2) (version 2) ...
GCACGATTGGCCTGTTGGGATTCTGCTATATCCATCATGCTCCGGAAGTTTTCAAAGCTTTAAATCCATATTATGCCATACAGACCATCATCCACTACCCTAACGCTCTTTTTATCATAGGTGCTATCTTCCTCTGCACAACAGGGGCCGAAGCGTTGTATTCGGACATGGGACATTGTGGCAAATCCAACATCCGTATCAGTTGGATATTCGTAAAGCTAGCCTTAATCCTGAATTATTTCGGGCAGGGTGCCTGGTTGATTGGGCACGAGGGACAACAGATCGGCACGACCAATCCATTTTATGCCATCATGCCAGATTGGTTTGTCCTCTATGGTATCCTGATCGCTACCATAGCAGCTATCATTGCCAGCCAGGCCATGATTTCGGGTTCATTCACATTGATATCTGAAGCAGTCCGACTCAATATTTGGCCCAAAGTATCTATACGATATCCCAGCGACCAAAAAGGGCAGCTGTATGTCCCATCCATCAACTTGCTTCTATACATTGGCTGTATGCTGATCATATTCGTTTTTCGAGAGTCTGACAATATGGAAGCAGCCTATGGTCTTGCGATCAACCTGACGTTTATTTCTACCACGATTCTGATGTGTTTCTTTTTATTAAGAAAACACGTCAAAACACTTTGGGTTGTTGTATTTGCATTGGTATATTTCAGTCTGGAAACCGCTTTTTTAGCTGGCAACGCAGTCAAAATAAGTCATGGCGGCTGGTTGACCCTGCTCCTTGCAGCTTCCATCTTTGGTACAATGTACACTTGGTACATTGCGCGAAAAATTAAAAACAACTATGTACGTTTCGTAGATATCAAACCATATTACCCGATTATTTCGGAGTTGAGCAAGGACAAGTCCGTGCCGACCTTTGCCTCTCAGCTCGTCTACTTGACCAGTGCAAACAACAAAGAAGAAATCGAAGCAAAAATCATGTATTCTATCATCAACAAAAAGCCCAAACGGGCTGATGTGTATTGGCTGGTACACGTGGACGTCATGGATGTGCCCCATGCCAAGGATTACCATGTCACGTCACTCATCCCGGGCAAACTCATACGTATTGACTTCAAGCTAGGATTTCGGGAAGAACAAAAAATCAGCCTGCTATTCCGAAAAGTTGTCGAAGAAATGGTCAAGAATGGAGAAATAGATATCACCAGTCAATATGACACCTTAAAAAAGCATCAGATTCCCGGAGATTTCAACTTTGTGGTACTGGAAAAAGTTTTTACCAAGACCTCTGACCTCAGCTGGGGCAAAAGAATCGTCATGGAGTACTACAGAATACTCAAGCATTTCAGTCTGAGCGAAGAAAAAGGATTTGGATTGGACAGCAGTTTTGTGACACTGGAGCGTGTACCTTTGAATATTCCGAACACGCAGCATATAGAACTGCATAGAATATAGTGAAGAAAAAGACCTATAAGATTTTGAAAATCTTATAGGTCTTTTTTTTAAAGGAGAAGTTATTATTCTTCAATAGCCTTCACACCCGGCAGGACCTTACCCTCCATGTATTCCAATAGTGCACCACCACCGGTACTCACATAGCTGACATGCTCGGTCATACCAAACTTCGCGACTGCGGCAGCAGAATCACCTCCACCGATCAGGGAGAATGCTCCTCGTTCGGTAGCAGCCACTACAGCATCGGCCACAACTTTGGTACCTTTGGCAAAAGTATCGAATTCAAAAACGCCCATTGGGCCATTCCACAGCAAGGTATTGGACGCACGGATGACTTCCGCAAAATGCTCTGCCGATTCGCTACCTATATCCAACCCTTCTCTATCTGCCGGTATCTGATCATTTGGTCCGTTATAGACCTCAGCATCATTTGAAAATTTGTCCGCGATCTGGGCATCGGTAGGCAATACGAGATTGACGTCCTTTTCTTCGGCTTTTTTGACAAGTTCATTGGCCAAGTCAAGTTTATCAAGTTCCACAAGGGATTTTCCGATCTCACCTCCCCGTGCCTTTACAAAGGTATAGGCCATTCCTCCTCCGATGATAAGGTTATCTACTTTATCCAACAAAGCCTCAATAAGCTCTATCTTGTCCGACACCTTGGCCCCTCCCATGATAGCTGTAAACGGTCTTTCCGGATTGTTCAATACTTTCTCCGCATTACTGAGCTCAGCGGCCATCAGATAGCCGAAATATTTCGCATCGGGAAAGAATTGTGCAATAACGGCTGTAGAAGCATGGGCTCTGTGCGCGGTACCAAAGGCATCATTGACATATACATCACCCAGCTGAGCCAATTTTTCGGCAAAATCTTTATCTCCTTTTTCTTCTTCTTTATAGAAGCGAAGGTTTTCCAACAGCAAAACTTGTCCAGGTTTTAATTCCCCGGATTTCTGTGCCGCCTCGGTACCGATACAGTCGTCTGCAAACTGTACGTCTACTCCCAATACCTTGGAGAGGTAAGGGACAATGTGCTTTAGAGAATACTTTTCTGTAGGCCCCTCTTTTGGCCTCCCTAAGTGGGACATTAAGACGACCGCTCCACCATCGGCCAATATTTTCTTTATGGTGGGTAGTGCTCCTTGGATTCGGTTATCGTCCGTGATGTTATAATTATCATCCAGCGGCACATTAAAATCTACGCGGATTAATGCTTTTTTGTCTTTAAAATTTAAATTGTCAATTGTTTTCATAAATGATCGTTATCTAATTTTTCCATCTCCGGTTTCAACATAGGCAATGAAAAAAATCTCCTGTCCAGTCCGTTGATTTTGGCGTGTAAATATATAAAAAAGGGAATGGTTTTTACCATTTTTTAGCCTCGGATTCGAATCCGAGGCTAAAAAATGTTTAATATATCTCTACTGTATACGGTATTCTTGCTTGTATACCCGTATTCGTCAGTACTTTTTTGAGGTCGATCAGATAACGTTGGTACTCACCGATCTCATCCTCCAACATCCAATTTTTGATTTTGTCCTTGGATGTGGACAGCAGGTTGGCAAAGGGATCTTTCTTTTCAGGCAATTCGACCACCTTGTAATCTTTCAATTCAGCTTTGTTTGCTGCGGCAGTAATGGCCTGTTGCAAATTTCCAACTTTATCCACCAGTCCAAGCTGTACGGCCTGTTCGCCTGTCCACACTCTTCCCTGTCCTATACTATCCACTTGTGCAACCGTTATCTTGCGGCCATTCGCCACCCTTTCCATAAAGGTAGTATAGACCTTATCTACTTCTTTCTGAATGATTGCCCTTTCTTCTGCTGTGAGTGGCCTGTCGGGATCAGCCATCAAGGACGAATATTTGCCCGTACTCACACCATCCACATACACCCCCAACTTATTGTTCAACAGCCCCTTAAAGTTAGGGATAATACCAAATACACCGATAGAACCCGTCAAGGTCGTAGACTCCGCAAAGATCGAATCTGCTGCTGCTGAAATATAGTATCCACCCGATGCTGCATAATCGCCCATGGATACGACGATAGGTTTCACTTGCTTGGTCAGTTCGACTTCACGCCAGATTACATCGGAAGCCAAAGCTGATCCTCCGGGCGAATTGACGCGCAACACCACAGCTTTCACATCCTTATCCTTACGGATTTTTCGCAATTCCCTGGATATTCTATCCCCTCCTATATTGGTACCATCTCCCTCTCCATCGACGATATCACCATAGGCATACAGTACGGCTACCTTATCTTTTGCAGAGCCAGTCTCTTTCTTACCTGCATAAGATAGCAGAGAAACTGCCGGAATATCTTTATCCTCATCGATGCCTATCAAAAGCTTCAATTCGTTCAGCAATTCGTCCTTATAAAGTTTTTTGTCCACAAATTTATATTGCAGGGCATCATCGGCGTCACGAATGAGGTATTCATTGGCAATATGCCGCAAACTGTCTTTGTCTACCTGTCGTCCTGAGGCTATATCCGATAAAAAATTGTTATAGATGCTATGGAGGTAGGAGGTCACCTGCTCTCGATTGGCCGGACTCATCTCATTGAGCATAAATGGCTCTACGGCCGATTTGTAAGTTCCCACTTTGATAACCTGCATATCTATCCCCAGTTTGTCCAAGGCATCTTTCAAAAATACCACGGACGAGCTTAGTCCCCTAAAATCAACAGAACCTTCGGGGTGTAGATACACATCATCAGCCACCGAAGCAAGGTAATATGCTTTTTGGGAATAGACCTCACTGTAAGCTACGATAAATTTTTTGGATTCCTTGAAATCCAACAGGGCATCGCGAATGGCTTTCAGTGTCGCAAATCCTACACCTACTGTGCTGGGATTAAGATAGATCCCTTTGATATTGTCATCTGTTTTCGCAGCCTTGATACGGGCAAGTATATCGTTCAGACCTATAGACCGTTCGCTCCCATAGATAGGGATATTCAATTCGTCAAAGGGGTTGCTTTCCGTCTTTTCGACTACTGCATGGTTCAGGTTGATGTAGAGCACCGAATTGGCCGACACGGAGGCCGTCTTGGTCTGTGTCGACTGCTGTACCAATGCGCCTATAAAAACCATAATCCCAAAAAATAAAATTACCGCTGCGATAAGAACGCCGGTAAGAGTTGCTAGAACTTGTTTTAAAAACTCCATATTTGTATAAAATAATACCTAAATTAAGGAATTATTTGGTTTTACAGTACATTTTATTCAATTGTTATACACATGAACAAGGTCTATATCTTATTGGGTGCCAATCTGGGTAATCCGCTCGAACAGATCGAGCAGGCCAAAAACAGTATTGATACTACCATCGGAAAGATTGTCACGCGGTCTTCGCTATACGAAACTGAAGCTTGGGGGTTAGAAGAACAACCTCCTTTTTTCAATCAGGTCATTCTGGTCGAAACGGATATGCTTGCACCCGACGTCTTGGCAACTTGCCAGGAAATCGAAAATACATTGGGACGTGTGCGCCACAAAAAATGGGATACCCGCATCATTGACATCGATATCCTGTATTTCAATGACGAATGCATCCATACGCCCAAACTGGTCGTACCGCATCCTTATTTACATTTTCGTCGGTTTACGCTCGTTCCTCTCTGCGAAATTGCACCCGAATATGTACATCCACAGTTGTTCAAAACAAATCAAGAACTGTTGGAAGCAAGTACCGATCCCTTGTCTGTAAAAAAACTTGATCTCACATGATATATCGCCACCTCAATCCAGACACTATACGCAAAGCCATGATGGACAATGATGACATGACCAGGCAGTTTGTGGACATGTATATATTACAATGTCCTTCCGATTTCCAACAATTGATCGAAAATGTAAACAATGGATATCTCCAAGGTACTGCTGATGCAGCACACCATATCAAACCTACCATGGAGTATGTAGGAGCCACTGCCCTACGAATAGCTTTCCAAGAATTGGAAGATTTGGCACGGAGGGGAGAAGACAACGGCATGATCCGGAAAAAATTCGAAGCCCTTCAAGCTAATTTCGATGAGCTGATGAAAGAATTACAGGATTTTCGGGAGAGATTATGATGTTACGGAAACAACTACATTAAACGGGGCAGAACATATTGTTAAGATGTGTTAAAGTGACACACAGGCACAAGATTGGCATACCGCTTGCTATATATTTAGTACTTCATAATTTTAGGTTTATAATTGGTTAGTTAGTAAAAATCCTGAGGCTCCCCGCTTCAGGATTTTTTCATTACCTACTAACAAAACTCAAGTCGGGCAGCAGATGAACCTATTTTGCCCAGGAATACTTGACAGCAAATAAGTAGGGTTTCTATGCTTGATAAGATGGCGCAAAACCTGTATCTTTGTCCTAATGGATAACTTCATTGTCTCAGCCCGTAAATACCGCCCTGTCACCTTCGATTCTGTCGTAGGGCAGCGACATATTACGAATACGCTAAAGAACGCCATCCACAACAATCAACTGGCCCAAGCCTTTTTGTTTTGCGGTCCACGCGGGGTCGGAAAGACTACCTGTGCGCGTATTTTGGCCAAGACAATCAATTGTGAACAGATCACTGACAAGACAGAGGCCTGTGGCGAATGTGCCAGCTGTCAGTCTTTCCAGAGCGGGGCCTCGTTCAGCATTCATGAATTGGATGCCGCTTCCAACAATTCGGTAGAGGATATCCGTAGCCTGATCGAACAGGTACGCATCCCTCCACAGACCGGAAAATACAAAATCTACATCATAGATGAGGTACACATGTTGTCACAGGCAGCATTCAATGCTTTTCTTAAGACATTGGAAGAACCTCCCTCCTATGCCATCTTCATCTTGGCGACCACGGAAAAACACAAGATATTGCCGACTATCCTGTCAAGGTGTCAGATATTTGACTTCAATCGCATCAAAGTGGAGGATATGGCAAACCATTTGGCTTCCATTGCGGACAAAGAAGGCATAAGCTACGAGCAGGATGGTCTACATGTGATTGCCCAAAAAGCCGATGGAGGTCTGCGTGACGCCCTTTCTATGTTTGACCAGATCGTCAGTTTTTCCGATCGTCAAGTTACTTATCAGGCTGTCATCGAAAACCTAAATATCCTCGATTACGAATATTACTTCCAGTTATTAGAGGCCGTTGTCAAAGAACAAGCCGCAGAAGCCTTGTTGATCTTTGATACAATTCTAAACAGAGGGTTTGACGGTGGTCATTTTATGGCGGGCCTTTCAAATCATCTCCGCAATCTACTCGTCACCAAGGAACCCAAGACATTGAAACTACTGGAAGTAAGCGAAAACGTCAAAAAGCGTTACCTGGAACAGTCCGCCACCATCAGCTCAGGACTGTTATTGTCAGCGATGAATATCGCCAATCAATGTGAGATCAACTACAGAACAAGCAAGAATCAACGTCTACAGGTTGAACTGGCCCTGTTAAAGATGTGCCACCTATCCTCGGCGATCAAGATGGCCGTACAAGGTGTATCGGTTCCTCCCGCAACGGAGCAAAAAAAAAAACTAGTTGATTACACCGCACCTACAAAAACAGAACAACCTATCCCTGTATCTGTCGCCCGAGAGGAAGCGGCTCCCATAAAATCCCCGACAATACCTGCTCCGGCAGCGAATACTGTTGAACAACGTACTACAGAAGCTGCTCCCCCTAAACCCTACACTCCGGGCAAAGGATGGGGCAACATCAAATCAGCTGTCGCTGTGCCGAACCTGCAAACCGTCTTTGAAGAAACTGCGACAGGAGAAGGTGAGAAAGAAGAGCTCGTCGTCGGAAGTGAATACCAAGATGTCACCTTCAACAATTTCCTAGGCAAATGGAGCACCTTTGCCGAGAAAATGAAAAACGAAAGCAGAATTACCATCTATACGATCATGACGGCTTCTACTCCACGTCTTGATGGAACGGTGATTGAAATCGATGTGGAAAATATGGTGCAGATGGAACAGATCAAAGAGAGCAAGATCGATATCTTGAATTATCTGCGCGTGGAGCTTCGCAATTTTGCCCTGGATCTCAAAGCTGTACAGGTTGAGCAGACCCGATCCTTAAAACCTTATACATCACAGGAAAAATACCAAGCCATGGCGGCCAAGAATCCAGCCTTGGAGACACTGCGAAAAACATTCAACTTAGGCTTGAGCTGACGATGTACGGGCGAAACATTTTTCGCCCCTACCTACATTTTTTGATTTATTAATTTTTAATTTGCGAATATGCAACATTTTCAACGAAGAGACAGAGGGGATAAAAAAGAGTCCAATCAGATGGTCTTTGGTATCCGGGCAGTCATAGAGGCTATAGACAGCGGCAAAGAGATCGAATCGATCTTTGTACAGCGGGGTCTCAGCGGTAGCCTATTCATGGAGCTGAAGGCCTTGTTGAAAGAACACAACATAGGATTCCAACAAGTACCGATAGAAAAACTCAACCGCATTACACGCAAAAACCATCAAGGTGTCATCGCGGTCATATCACCGATCACTTACCACAATATTGAAGATCTGCTACCTATCCTATACGAACGAGGCGAAGTACCCTTGCTCTTGATGCTGGACGGTGTGACGGATGTGCGCAATATGGGTGCTATAGCCCGTACGGCAGAGTGTGCCGGTGTACACGCCCTTATCGTACCTCAGAAAGGTTCGGCCGAAATCAATCCGGATGCGATCAAAACTTCTGCCGGGGCATTGTACAAAATTCCTGTATGTCGTCAGGATTCACTGGGCAAGACCGGTCGTTTTTTGATTGATTCAGGTATACAGTTGGTGGTCGGCACCGAAAAAACCGATTCTTCTATCTACGATGTAGATTATACTGTACCTACCTGTATCATTATGGGTGCCGAAGATATAGGCGTTTCGAATGACTTGATACGCATTTCGGACAAACTGGCACGAATTCCAATGTTTGGGGAGATCAAATCGTTGAACGTATCCGTATCTGCCGGAGTCGTCATCTACGAAGCTATTCGACAGCGTGGGTTGGAAAAATAAAGTAGAGACGCATAATTATGCGTCTCTACCAATGTATTAATCATGAAGCTTTCCAACCATCAGTTGCAAATGCCTCAAATCATCCGAAGCCGGAGCTTCATATACCTCCAAATGAAAATATTTGATGGCAGCAAATAAGTGATCAAAGATATCTGCCATAATCTCTTCGAAAACTGCCCAGCGTATATCATTCGTAAACATATACAGCTCAATGGGGAGACCCGTTTCAGCCGGAGCCAATTGGCGTACCAATAAGGTCATACCTTGATGTATACGTGGATTTTGCCGGGCATAGGCCATAATATAAGCCCTAAATAGCCCTACATTCGTCATACGTCGTCCATTGATAGGCATGGAGGCATCGGCCCGCGTACTTTCATTGTAGGCTTTGATTTCCTCCCGTCTTTTTTCAATATAGTCAGAAAGGATAGCGATAGCATGCAATTTTTCGATCTCCTCTTCCGTCAAAAACCGAATAGTTGATATTTTGACATGTATCGCACGTTTGATACGTCTACCTCCCGAAGCCTGCATACCACGCCAATTCTTGAACGAATCAGCAAGCAGAAGATGGGTTGGGATCGTCGTGATGGTCTTATCCCAATTCTGTACCTTAATATTGTTCAGATTGATCTCGATGACATCACCGTCAGCACCGTATTTGGGCATTTCGATCCAGTCGCCCACACGGATAGAATCATTGGCAGAAACTTGTACACTCGCCACAAAGCCCAAGATGGTATCCTTGAATATCAACATCAGAATAGCCGATGCCGCACCGAGAGAAGCTAAGAACGTCCATGGCGAATTGCCGGTAATGATGGAAAAGATAATCGTTCCTCCGACAAAGAGCAGGAAAATCTCAAAGACCTGTAGATAGCTGTCCAGTGGTTTGTCCGAGAATGCCGGTTTTGTTCGGGCAATATCCCGGATCACCTTAAAGATAGACCGAATGATCATCAATAACGTAACGACCATCAAGATATCGACAAAGGTCACCAATACTCCAACCAAGGGAGGATACCCCTGAAAAACCACTGGAATGAGGTATTTCGTCACAGACAGCGGAATATATCGACCTATATAAACGAGTGTCTTGTTCTGGATCAAAAAATCATCAAAGTTATTCTTTGTTCTTCGGATGATTTTTACGACAAGATTGATGATCAGCTTATTGGTAATAAAATCGACCACAAGCAATACGACAATAAGGACAGCAACCCAGATAGCCGTGTTGACGATATGAGCCAGTTGCTCAGAAAGATGCCATTGTTCAAGCTTTTTGAACGTGTAGCTGTAGAGTTGGTTATGGTCAATCGGGGATAGGTTTTCAAGAATGTGTTGTGATGTTTCGCTTAAATTCATCTCACGAAAGTAATAAAAAAAGGTGGGTTAGCCAAGCCAACCCACCTTTTTCGTATGCTATATAGCCAGATTAATACCGACTTTTTGATTCACGGCGTTTGCCAGAGAAATCACGGAAATCCTTGTTATAGCTTCGTCCACGGTCACTTCCACCACTTCTGCGGTCTCTGTCTCTACCACTATCCCGACTTCTTCCCCGATCTCTATCGCCTCCCCCGAACGAACGTCTGCCCCTGTCGGAACGACCTCCCTCAGAGACTTCGATACGTACCTGACGGCCATTGAAATCAACGGCTTTAAAACCTTGGAATACCTTGTCGACATCATGGTCTTGTACTTCGAAGAAAGTGAAGACACCCTTCATGTCAATCTTCCCAACAGATTTTCCGGGGATATTTGCATTGTTGCAAATAAAGCCCAACATATCACCTCTACTGAATTCATCCACTGCACCAAGGTTGATGAATAGACGAGTGTATCCATTGGAAGCCGAACGGCCTCCTCTATCACGTCCTCTATCCTCTCTGTCACGTTCGCCTCTACCGCTCTCACGGGCATCAACGTTCAAATCGGGCGCATTCTTATAATAATCCAAGAAACGGTTGAACTCCAAGGAAGCAAAACGCTTGATGATATCCTCTTTGGACAGGTCTTGTAATGACTCTACAATGGCAGGCATATACTGATCGATCTGTTCATCGTTGACCGCAACATTGTGGATCTTGTTTACAATCGCAAACAATTGTTTTTCGCAAACCTCTGTTCCTTGGGGAACTAATTTTTTCTCGAAAGGTTTACCAATTATTTTTTCAATGCGTCTGATTTTACCTAATTCTTTGACATTGATCAAAGAGAGTGAAACTCCTGTTTTTCCCGCACGGGCTGTACGGCCAGAGCGGTGTGTATAGTTTTCTACCTCATCGGGCAAAGAGTAGTTGATGACGTGTGTGACATTGTTCACATCAATACCACGGGCAGCCACATCGGTAGCAACAAGCAGTTGTAGATTGCGCTCACGGTAGCGTTTCATGACTTTGTCACGTTGCTGCTGTGATAGATCTCCATGCAACGAATCGGCATTGTAACCGTCCTTGATCAAGGCTTCGGCAATGTCTTGGGTTTCGATCTTTGTACGGCAGAAAACAATACCGAATATATCGGGATTTGAGTCTACGATACGCTTGAATGCCGCGTATTTATCTCTGGCTTTGATCAGATAATACTGGTGTTCGATGTTCACATTTCCGGTATTTTTCGTACCAACGGTCAACTCGAATGGATTGGTCATATAGTTTTGGGCTATACGACGTACCTCTTTTGGCATGGTCGCCGAAAAGAGCCAGGTTTTCTTGTCATCGGGTGTTTCCGAAAGGATGCTGTTGATGTCCTCTTGGAATCCCATGTTCAACATTTCGTCAGCTTCGTCCAAGACGACATATCTGACATCGGAAAAGTCAATGGCTTTGCGATTGATGATGTCGAGCATCCTTCCAGGAGTCGCTACGACAATCTGTACACCACGACGGATCTGACGCAACTGGTCAGAGATGTTTGCACCGCCGTACACGGCGACGACATGCACGTCATCTATGTATTTTGCATACTTTTCCAAATCTTTGGCGATCTGCAAACATAGTTCACGTGTTGGGCATAATACCAACGCTTGAGGATGTCTTTGAGAAAAATCAAGCTGTTCTAACAATGGGAGACCAAATGCCGCAGTCTTCCCGGTACCGGTTTGGGCTAATCCGACAAAATCGTCGTTACCAGTCAATAACACAGGAATGGCTTTTTCCTGAATAGGAGAAGGTTTTTCGAAACCTAGCTCAGTGATGGCATTAACAACTTCATGACGGATTCCCAGTTCTAAAAATGGGTTCATGAAATAAATTATACAATAGGCACTATTGCCTAAGGCGCTGCAAAGGTACGAACAAGAATCCATAATTCCTAATGTTTCAGGAGATTAGTGAGACAGACGCCCCCCGCTTATGATAGATAAATAAAAAAATAAAATCAATTTTTCATAATACCCTTATTTTTCATAGGTTTGGGACAGAAAAAACGAAATCTAAATTATGTGGTATAAAAAATCTATTGCAAAGCTCGTCGCTGAAGCAGAACAAAGTGGCGAAGGAACACTCAAAAGAACTTTATCCAGCACCGGTTTAGTGGCTTTGGGTGTTGGAGCGATCATTGGGGCCGGTTTATTTTCCTTGACCGGTATAGCGGCCGCCGAAAACGCGGGGCCGGCGGTGATGCTCTCCTTTATCGTTGCGGCAGTAGGCTGTGCCTTTGCAGGTTTGTGTTATGCTGAGTTTGCCTCCATGATTCCGGTAGCGGGAAGTGCATACACGTATTCGTATGCAACCATGGGTGAGTTTATGGCCTGGATCATTGGCTGGGATCTCGTACTGGAATATGCCTTAGCGGCAGCTACGGTCGCCGCCAGTTGGTCACAATATTTCAATCAGCTTCTGGCTATATTTGGTTGGCAACTGCCTCCAGAACTCCTATATGGTCCGTGGGAAGGCGGCATGGTCAATCTACCGGCTATTATTATCGTCTGTCTATTGTCCCTGTTGCTGATGAGGGGAACACAGGAATCTTCTTTTGTCAACAATATCCTCGTCATCTTAAAAGTCGGTGTGGTATTGCTGTTCATTGCTTTAGGATGGCAGTTTATCAATCCGGCAAACCATACTCCTTTCATCCCGGTCAACGAAGGCGAAGAGCTATTGAAGCAAGGAAAGATCGGCATGTTCGATTTCTTTAAGGAAGGCTATTTTGGGCATTACGGGATCAGTGGTGTACTCCGTGCAGCAGGTGTTGTATTCTTTGCCTTTATTGGTTTTGATGCCGTCAGTACGGCTGCCCAAGAGGCCAAAAACCCCAAAAAGGGTATGCCTATCGGTATCATTGGCTCTTTGATTATATGTACTATTTTGTACGTGTTGTTCTCCTACGTCATGACAGGTCTGGAACATTATTCCGCCTTTAAAGGAGATGCCAAACCCGTAGCGACAGCCTTTGCCAAGACAGGATACCATTTCTTAAATACAGCAATGATCGTGACGATCATTGCCGGATATACCTCGGTGATTCTGGTCATGCTATTGGGCCAAAGCCGGGTGTTTTACACGATGAGCAAGGACGGCTTATTACCCAAGATTTTCTCCGACCTGTCAAAACGTCAAACGCCTTGGAAAACCAACCTGATTTTCATGATCTTCGTCAGCATTTTTGCAGGATTTGTGCCTGTGTCAGATTTGGGTCACATGGTGAGTATAGGTACTTTGTTTGCATTTACCTTGGTATGTATAGGCGTGATTGTCCTGCGCAAGAAAAACCCACTGGCCGAGCGCCCCTTCAAGACACCTTTGGTACCTTTGATACCTATTTTGGGTGTACTGGTATGTGTGCTGATGATGGCCTCCCTACCGATAGAAAGCTGGGAGCGTCTAGCGATCTGGATGGCTGTGGGCGTGATTATTTATTTTGCGTATGGCAAAAAACACAGTGTCCTCAAGAAGGAAATAGAAGCTGAAAAATTGAAATAAAGAATATGGTAGAGACGTAAGATCTTACGTCTCTACCTAAAAAAACCTATAAGGTGTTGACACCCTATAGGTTTTAACAAAAAAATGAAGACTGATTATGAAAAAATCTTTTTTATCATTCCGCCAATCGCAAGCTAAAGTTGACATCAAAATTGTCTCTTACCTTGATCAGTCCTCCGATCTTATGTGGCGGAGTTAATTCAAAATCTGAAAAAGTAAACAATCTTCCTCCTTCTAATAACAACCCTTCTTTGGTACGGGTCAACGCATACTTCAGATTGAAGTTTTTACGCTTTCCCGCCAATTCGATCAAAACCGTGCCATTGATCGTCTCGCTGTTGGCCCCCATTTGAGGCATCCTGTCCAGACTGACAAAATGAATTGTCAAAGTAGGGTATTGATCAGCTTTTAAGGTATTTCTCAAATCCTTGTTCAACATTCTATTTTTACAGTCTAGCTGGTTGATTGCAATGGATATAGAACCTTTGAGGCTAACTTTTCCCTGTCCGGCAGTCCCTTCAATAGGTTTGGACTTGAACGCTCCCGTAGATGCACAGCCGAAAGTATTGACATTGGAACTTCCATGAATCATGATAGAACTGTTTGGCAGGACATTCCATACAAAAGAGTCCTTGCTTTGTGCCAATCCTCGTGGGCAGAGACTTAAAAAGCTCAAGCAGAACAGAAAATAAAATATTCTTTGTATGCTAATATTGGAATTCATCCTTCTGTGCCGTTTACTTTAGGGCGATGTCTTGAATGATAAATCAAGCATTGGCAGAATATCTGCACAATGCCTGACATTATAAAACACTCGGATTATGTGTTAGAACGAGATGGCGGCTTGAAGCACTACGCCATTGAACTTACCGTTGTGACGGTAATCTGCCTGTGGGAAATCTGAATATTTCTGATTGACATATTCACCTTTCATTACGATGTTTTTGGTCAAGAACCAACCTGCTCCCACAGCAACACGGTCAACCTTCACTTCCTCAACTGCGCTCCCCATCAGGACTTCGGAATTGACAATGTTATATCTCGCACCCAGAAACAGGTTTTCGTTATTTCCGAAGCGGTAGATACCTTCTACGGCATATTGACTCGTAGCCCTGTCCTTTTCGTCTGCCACGGCTTTAGAACGTCCATTTGCAAACTCCGCAGTACCAAAGAGCTCAAATCCTTGTGCTTTGGCAAATGCATTGAACATGAGAGCTGTCAATTTAGCATTGTAATTGTTCGCATCAAAACGACCGGATTTGTACATGGCAGTAGCCGCTTTTGCTGCACCGGCCGCTGTATAGTACTGCTCCATCACATAGGTGTAGTTAGATCCTGTGCGGTCACCTGAATACAAGGTCAGACCTGATCCGTTTGTTCCTGAGTTGTGATACACCGAACCGGTGAAACGTAATCTCAAATCATCGTTCAATTGTTTGTCCCAACCTGCTTTTAAATAAACGGATGGATTTCTCTTGTCAAATTTATCTTGATAACCGGTAGGAGCAGCTTCCTCAGTATGTCCTTTGATCATACCATTACTCACACCAACCATACCGATCCAGCCATTTTTCTGTGCGTAGACCTCGGCAGCGATTTCCGTTGCAAAAGCATCCATGATATTACCTTCGATAAATGGGCTGTATGAAGTATGCCCGCCGTCAGGTCTGCGGAAGTGCGCATCACCGTAGTTGATTTCCATGTGACCTGCTTTGATCGTGACAACCTCGTTGATCTTGTCCCATATCTCACCTTTGAACGGAAGTTTATCTACTTGCAGATAACCGCCTTTTACCCAAAATTCGTTGTGGTGCTTGGAAGCCATATAGTTGGCCAGATGAAGGCGAATACCATCGGCAAGCTGTGCATCAATGTATAGATTGGCTTGTGGCAAGCTGAAGCCCGGAGCTAATTGCGCTAAAGCATTTTCCCTATCGGCAGGGGTCGCACCTTTAAAATCATTGTTCAAAGCGTCTTTGTTTGAGTTCTTCAGTGATTGGAACTGAAGTGAAAAACCTGCGCCTATGCTGAACTTGCGCCCTGTGTATGCTTTGTCCATGTCCTCTTTGGTTGTTTCGAACATGTGTAGACCACGTTTGTCATAAGGTCTAAAGAAATCAGGTTCCCCATAAGTAGCTATCCCTCCTTTGTCTTGTTCGGATTCTTCCTGTGCAAATACGACAGCTGGTATCATTGTAGCCATCATTGCTGAGATGACCATCCAACTTTTAATTCTTCTGTTCATGATAGTAGTTTTAGATTGTATGTTTTTGTTGTTAATAATTATTTGATTCTGTGTTTATGGTGTCAGTTTGACATTGTAATCAATGGTGATCGAATCCCCGGTCTTGATCGTACCCATCATGACTGTAGGTGGTGTCACCTTGTATTCTGTCATGTTGAACTTGGTGGATCCTTTTACGGAGATACTCTTGTCCGCTGGATTGTACACACCTGTACCTTGGATGGTAGTGGCTTTGGCCGTACCTGCGATAGTTAAGTTTCCGGTTACGGATACCTTAAAGTTGCCTCCAGAACCAGGGGTTACTTTTCCTGATGTCATTGTAAAAGTAATCTGCTTGTGTGTCCCGGTTTTCAGTGCCTTGTACGCATTTTTGTCCAAACCGCTCTTGCTGCTTTTCAGCGATTCGGCCGATACATTAAAAGAAAGAGCGCTAATATCTGTTACTTGATCATTCGAAACTGTAAATGTAGCTTTAACAGCACCGCTTGAAGAGGTCATATCCCAATCATGCAAGGTGGATGTACCTTTGATTGTTACTTTAGCTGCACTAGACTGATAAGTTTGTGCGTTCACGTGTTGAAATGCGAAGGCGATAAATCCGATTATCGCTATTGCTGTCATTTTTCTAATCATTGTTTCCATAATCGTTTGTTCTAATAATAATCAATTTCTTATACCCAAAAGTACCGCGAAGTATGTGCACTGCACATGGTTTATGATAGGATATTTAGTGATCTTCATTAGTTTTTGAAAATAAATGAAAGGCCCTTTTTAGTGTATTTAAAGGCTGTTTTTAGGAGAAAAAAACTTTGTGGAGTATATTTTATGACCTAGATCACAATTTGGAATCGAAAGGAGACAAAGTAGAGACGCAATGCATTGCGTCTCTACATGTCTATACAAAAAAAGGAGCCGCAAAATGCGGCTCCTCCTATTATTAATAATTGGATAAAAATAATCTTAATACAATGTGAACTCTACACGACGGTTTTGCTGACGACCTGCTGCGGTTGCATTGCTGGCAATAGGTTGGTCAGGACCATATCCTGTCGCTTCGATACGTGAAGGGTTGGCTCCTTTGGATACCAGATAGTTTTTGACAGCTTCTGCACGTTCTTTCGAAAGACGTAGATTCAATTCTCTAGAACCGGTATTGTCCGTATGTCCGGCCAATTTCAAGCTGAAATTTTTCTCGATCAATAGTGCTGCTACACGGTTTAGTGATGCATGAGAGCTTTCACGGATAGTTGCTTTGCTCAGATCAAATTCCAGGTTGCTGATTGCTTCGGCAACGACTTTCTTATCTTCTTCGGTCACGACTATCTTCTCGATCACCTTCGTCTCATGCTTCATTTCGGGCAATGGACATCCGGATCCATCAACTTTTACACCGGCCGGTGTATTCGGACATTTGTCATATTTATTGGCAACGCCATCACCATCATCGTCTTTCAGCTCGTTGGCCAAAGCATCCACTTGGTCTTTCAACGCTTTATTGGACGCGACCAAAGCATCGCGTTCGGCTTTCAGTTCGTCATATTTGGACGTATAGTCCTGTACCAACGTTGCCACAGGATTGCTATTGCCCAGATAAGGCTTGCTGCCACTGCCCAAGGCTATCTCCAAGCCAGCATGGGCATAGGAGAACAGGTCATTTTTGTACTGACCTCCCATTACGCCGTCAAAACGTTGGTTGGCCCAGTTCAATTGATAACCCAGATCAAGATTGATACCTTTGGCCACGGCAAATTTGAACCCCGCGTCTACAGGCACGTATAGTTTTGTTGTCGCGTCATGGTTGGTAACAGTCGTCCCGTCGTTGTATGAGGTTTCGAAATTTAATGCACCGATACCTACTGCGAAGTAAGGTTTGATAATGCTGTTGAAAAATCGCCAGTTGGTATTGGCCAACGTCCATTCTGCACTCAAAGCACCGGACCAGGGAGTTTTTGTCTCAAACGATGAACCGTTATCTTCGTTTTTGCCAGCTACTTTACCGCCCAGATACTGTGCTTTTAGGCCAAATGAAGGAGAGATTTGCTTTTTGATGTAAGCGCTATACCCTACATTATGCTCTAGCTTATCAAAGCCCTCACGGTTGAACCCCAGGATATTGGACTGATTCAACACACCGGCATTGATCCCTACAGACCAGGTCCGGTACCCGGATGAAGATCCTAGCGGTGTGGTACCGTCAATAGTTGCGGTGTTTTGCGCAAATGTTGTAGCCGAGACCAATCCCGCACCAAACAACATGCTGATTTTGAGTAAATGTTTATTTTTCATATTTTAAATTTTAGTAAATGGAGCAATTTAACTGCCATTCTACACAAAAATAAGTACTATTTGGTCGAATGCATATTAAAAAAAAGTCTTTGTAGATAACAAACTACAAAGACTATTGTTTTTTAAGAATTGAAACTTCGGAAGTCTCCCGGATATTTCTTATTATCCCAAATCAAATTTATAGCCGACTCCTTTTACGGTAGAGACATAATTGTCGCCAATCTTCTCACGCAACTTGCGGATGTGCACGTCGATTGTCCTGTTGGTCACGACCACCGAATCTTCCCATATCGCTTTTAGAATTTGGTCTCTTGTAAAAACCTTATTGGGTTTGGAGGCCAAAAGGTAAAGCAACTCAAACTCTTTTTTGGCCAACACAATTTTTTCTTCTCCCCGATAAACCATAAACGAATCCCTATCTACCACCAGATCCGCAATTTCCAACTTATCGGCTACTTCTTCTACCGCTTCCGTCGCATTTCTGCGCAAAATCGCGTTGATACGGGACATTAAGGCTCTCGGTTTGATCGGCTTGGCAATATAATCATCTGCACCCACATGAAAACCGGCTATTTCAGAATATTCTTCACTACGTGCCGTCAAGAACACCATGAAGGTATGCTTGAATTCGGGCATAGCACGCATGACACGACAGGCCTCGATGCCATCCATCACAGGCATCATCACATCCAATATAATAAGATCCGGATTGACTTCTTTTGCCTTTTGGATAGCTTGTTTTCCATTGGAAGCGATAAATACCTGATATCCTTCTTTATTCAGATTGTAAGCAATCAATTCCCGGATATCCTGCTCATCGTCTACTACCAATATTGTATGCTTTGCACTCATCGTTGTTTTTTTGCTAAAATATGTACTTTATGGTAATATAAGGTTAATACAATGTTATAAAATTGTTAACCGATAAAGTTAACTTAACAAAGAGAAAAACTTTTCCAAAGTTTGGAACTTTGGAAAAGTTAAATCATTCAAAAACCGTCTGCAGGAAAACATCCAACTCTTTACCCCGTAGATTCTTAGCCAAAATCTTCCCTTCCGGATCGACCAGCACCGATGCAGGAATCCCCTTGATCCTATAATCCAAGACTACCTCCGAGGACCAGGCCTTCAAATCAGAAATATTCGTCCACACCAATCCATCATCTCCGATCGCTTTCATCCAAGAGCCGGGATTGTCGTCCAGCGATACTCCCAAAATATCAAATCCTTTATTCTTGTAGCGCTGGTATAAACGGACGAGATTCGGGTTTTCTTTTCGGCACGGCATACACCAGGAAGCCCAAAAATCGACCAATGTATATTTATCTCGGAAATCTGATAGTTTGACGGTCTTATTGTTGGGGGTATAGGCAATGATTTCCGGTGCAGATTGTCCCACAGCCAGCTTTTTCAGTTTTTCTATCTCTTCTTTGAATTGGGAAACCGTTCTATTGTCCAAAAACTGATCCTTTATTTGCTCGGAATATTGGATCAACTCCTGCTCTGCCAACTCTGGATCCAACGTACTCATGGCATAGAATCCCGCCAGATTAGGCTGCCGGTTTGCAAATGCCACAGCCTCATCGGTGTAAAACCGTAGGCTTTCCTTATAGCTGGACAGATATTCAGCCCGTAGGTTGTCTATTTCCTTTTCTGGTGTGTCCACAATCTGTCTCAAAAAATCCGCCTGCAACGAATCTTCTACGGCGGTCTTCTTTTGTCGAAGCGGGGTAAATTCCTTTAAGGCGATGGATAGATCCGAACCGCTCACCTCGTATTGCTCAGGATCACTCATCAAGTCCGTGGAGAAGATCAATACTTCGCCGGGAGAAATGATAACAGGGTATTTATTTTTACCGATCTCGATGGATAACAATCTCGGTTGGGTAGCTTCACGTTCAAATTTGAATCTGTCCCGGTCACTCAGATAGACCGAATCCAATTTGCGATCCCCTTCGTAAAAGGCTACGACCTTGACATTGCCAGGGTTACTGACCTTTCCCTCTACAACAATTTTATCCGCTCCACCACAGGCAAAAAACAAGGGTAAGATTAGGAATAAGAATAGGTATTGAATCGTTCGCATGATAAGCAGGAGATGAATAAAAAATCTTATTGGGATTTATTGCTCTTATATTGCGAATAGGCATTCTATTTGTCAATTCGCTTTAGGCAATTCTAGGGTATTTGAATGTTTTTACCAAAGGAGGATTATCCCGGAAATTGATACGTTCTTTTTCAAGGTCGTAATTCCTTTGTAAACGCAACCAAAAATCTGCCTTTCCTCCAAATACTTTTTCTAATCTCAATGCAATATTCGGCGTTATGCTACCTTTCTCATTGATCACTTTAGACAGACTCAATCGTGATATTCCTAAAAATGCTGCAGCTTCTGTTACACTCAATCCCGCTGGAGATATGATATCTTCTTTCAATATGATACCTGGGTGTATGATATTACTTTCGTGCTTTTCCATAATTCAAAACTTTAATGATAATCCAAAAAATCTAAAATACTTGCTTCATGGGTTTTATTGTCAAATTGAAAGATTATCCTCCAGTTCCCACTTACGGTCATAGACCAAAAACCATCCAAATTACCTTTTAACAAATGAGGCCTTAAATATTGCAACCCGTCTAAATCATCCGGGATTAGTTCAATATTGTCTATAACAATCAGTATTCTCTTGATTTTATCCGCCAAATTTGCAGGAATTTTACTTTTGTCTCCTTTCGTCCACAACAATTTTAACCCCTTATGCTTAAATGACACTATCATGATTGTATACTGCAAATATACAATTATCACTTATATACTACAAATAAAATAGCAATATCCTATGAAAATTGAATAATGCGTATGAGAAGAAGTAGATTCAATATACAAAACTCTTCGCCCTCGCTATGGCTTTCTGCAATCCCGATACATCTTTGCCTCCCGCTGTCGCAAAGAACGGTTGACCACCACCGCCACCTTGTATATCCTTGGCCAAATCCCGAACGATTGTTCCGGCATTCAAGCCTTTTTCTTTGACCAAATCCTCCGATACTACCACGGTCAAACTTGGCTTGCCTTCTATATCCGCACCCAATACCAGGAAAAGATTGTTCATCATACCTTTCAGAGCATAAGCCAATGTCTTTACCGCATCTGCATTGGGTAGATCTACGACTGCTGCCAAAAAATTAACCCCATTGACTACCTCAAATTTTTCTTCCAGCTCTTTCTTCATCGCCAGAGACCTCTCCTTAATCTGGTTTTCAATCTCCTTTTTGAGTGAAGAGTTTTCTTCCACCAATTTTCCAACAGCGGAGACAAAATCTTTTGGATTGTTCAGCAGTTCTTTAACATTTTGGAACAACTCAAAGTACTCCCTTATCACTGCTGCCGCTTTGGAACCCGTAATGGCCTCTATACGTCTTACTCCTGCGGCCACAGCCGATTCGGAAATAATCTTGAAGAAACCGATCTGTCCCGTAGCCCTGACATGTGTACCTCCGCACAGCTCCTTGGAAAACGTATCGTCGAAAGTAATCATGCGTACATAGTCCCCATACTTCTCGCCAAACAAGGCCGTCACACCCATATCGATCGCTTGTTGAAAAGGCACGTTCCGCTCCTCTTTCAACGCTATATTTTCCCTGATTTTTTCATTGACAATATCCTCTACCGCTTTGATCTCATCCTGCGTCATCTTTGAAAAATGGGAAATATCAAAACGCAATACATCCGCTGACACCAACGAGCCTTTCTGGTGAACATGGTCACCCAACACCTGCTTCAAAGCCGCATGCAGCAAGTGTGTGGCCGAATGGTTGCTCTCCGTATCCAAACGCTTCTGTGCATCGACCTGTGCATCGAATACAACATCGACCTGCGTAGGAAGCCTATCGACAAAATGAACAATAAGGCCATTTTCTTTTTTGGTATCTGTCACAGCAATCTTTTCGCCGGTCTCCGATACCAGAACACCCGTATCGCCGACCTGTCCCCCCCCTTCGGCATAGAATGGAGTAACGCTCAATACCAATTGATACTGTTCCTTACCCTTGGTACTGACCTTGCGGTATTTGATGACCTGCGTTTTCGCCGACAAGGTATCATAACCCACAAATTCGACCTCCTCATCTTCTCCGACCAATACCCAATCGCTTGTATCTATAGATGTGGCGGCTCGTGACCGTTCTTTCTGCACATTCAGTGCTTTTTGAAATCCATCCATATCCACAACCAGACCTTTCTCCCTGGCTAGCAATTCGGTCAAGTCTATGGGAAATCCATAGGTATCAAACAATTCAAAAGCAAAATCACCTGCAATGACAGACTGTTGTGCCGCATAGTTTTCAAAACGCTGAATACCTGTCGTTAAGGTCCGCAAGAAGGATACTTCCTCTTCCAAAATCACCTTTTCTACAAAGTCCTGTTGTTGATACAACTCATCGAAAACATCTTTGAACTGCTCCGCCAACAGAGGTACCAGCTCATGGAAAAATGGATTTTTGAAGTTCAGAAACGTATAGGCATAGCGCACCGCACGACGTAGGATACGACGGATTACATACCCCGCTTTGTTATTGGACGGCAACTGTCCATCAGCAATAGCAAAGCTGACCGCACGGATATGATCGGACAGCACACGCATCGCAATGTCGGTCTTTTCATTTTCACCGTATTTTATACCCGCCTTTTCTGCTATAAAAGAAATCAACGGTTGAAAGACGTCTGTATCGTAATTGGAAGTCTTGCCCTGTATGGCACGTACCAATCGCTCGAAGCCCATACCCGTATCTACATGCTTCGCTGGTAAAGGTTCCAATACTCCGGATTTCAGCCTATTGAACTGCATAAAGACCAGATTCCAGATCTCAATGACCTGTGGATGGTCTGCATTGACCAGATCCTGCCCTTTGACCTGTTGGCGTTCGTCGTCAGGACGCATATCATAATGGATTTCCGAACAAGGGCCACATGGCCCTGTATCGCCCATCTCCCAAAAGTTGTCCTTCTTATTGCCCAACAAAATCCTATCCTCCGCCACATGTGCCGCCCAAAAACTAAAGGCTTCTGCGTCCCGGGCAAGCCCTTCGGATGTATCGCCTTCAAAAATAGTGACATACAGGCGGTCCTTGTCCAGATGATAGACTTTGGTAAGAAGTTCCCAGGCCCAGCCAATAGCTTCTTTTTTGAAATAATCACCAAAAGACCAGTTGCCCAGCATTTCGAACAACGTATGGTGATAGGTATCGATCCCCACCTCTTCCAAATCGTTATGCTTTCCCGATACACGCAAACAACGCTGCGTATCTGCTACACGAGGATATTTGATAGTGGCCTCTCCTAAAAACAAGTCCTTAAACTGATTCATACCGGCATTGGTAAACATCAAGGTGGGATCATTCTTGATGACAACCGGTGCAGAAGGGACAATATGATGTGACTTATCTTTGAAAAAATCCAAAAACGCGCTGCGTATTTCTTTACTGGTCATGAAGTTCATTTATAAAGGTACAAAGCTACTTAAAAATGGTTTCTGTTACAATCCCTAAATGAGAGTTGTGGAGAGGCACACGGAAGGTTCTCTAGAGCTTACTCTCTAGGCACACGAAGGGGTTCGTGCGCCAGCATAGGGTATCTATCTTAACAAAAAAACAATTTAGTGGTTTTGGTCATTTAATATATACAATCATTTTGCTATATTTAACAGGAGTTCAACAAGGGTTTCATTTCATGATAAAAACAATACTAGTACCTACGGATTTTTCAGAAAATGCACATTACGCTGCTAGATACGCCTGCAAATTGGCCGTCAAGCGCAGCCTACATATCGAGCTATTCCACTGCTACACCACAAAATCAACTGTCTTTAATGAGGAAGACGATGATTCGTCGGTACTGAAGGCCGATATATTGATCGTAGAATGGAAAGAGAAGCTACTGGAGGAATTTCCTTCCTTACAGATCAAAACCACCTGCGTAGCCGGATTATTGACTGAAGTCGTACCTCCGATGACTGAAGAAGGTTCGTATCTATTTGTAGTCATGGGTACTACGGGAGCCGGACAGGGTAAATCAATCATATGGGGGAGCAATGCCAGCAGCATCGTATCCAAGTCTTCTGTACCCGTATTGGCCATACCGGATGGATATGACAAATTCCAATTTGACAATGTGGCCATGTTGACCAATTTCAAACCCGAAGAATTGGAAACACTTACCGATTACATCTTATATATCGGCAACATTCCCCGATTGGATCTGATCCATGTATATAAGGACCTCAGCAACCAGCATCAAGTGGAAGATCTGCTAAAATCCTGGTCGTTCAATATTCGGGAAATCGATGGGATAGACTCGGTACAGACCATATGTAGACCTATCGATGAGCAAAGCAGTGCTTTGGATACCGTGCCCGAAGTGGTCCAACATATCATTGCCGAAAAGAACTACGATATCATCCTGGTCACGAAGACCCGAAAAAGCTTCTTCGAAAGGCTTTTCCGTCCATCGGTATCCAAACAAATAGCACTACACCTAGACAGACCTACATTCTTTGACAATAATTAATCTTTCCTATGGCAAACAAAATTCTCATACCGGTTGACTTCTCTGAGCATTCTTACAAAGCTATAGCTTACGCTGGCGCATTAAACAAATCGGTGTATCACGATATCGACCTCGTGCATGTCTTTACAGACTACAACGATATCTATAAAGATTCTCAGTCTAATACAGATCTCATAGATCCCCGCGTAGGATCTGCTAAACGTGACATGCAAAAAATTGTATCTGAACTAGTCGCAACGAATCCCGAACTGAATGTGAACGTCATCTTTCGGGATGGAAATATCTATAATGAAATCCGCAAACTCACTGCCAAGAACGAATACGATGCCATTGTCATGGGAACAAAAGGATCGTCAGGATTGGATGCCGTACTCAGTGGCTCCAACATGTACGACGTCTTCGAAAACACCCAGGTGCCCGTCTTGGCTGTTCCACTGACGGATCGCAAAATACGGTTGAACAAAGTGGGGCTACTGTGCAATTTTAAGGATGGTGAAATCGAGGTTCTAAAACAGGCTATCAGATTATTGGGCAAGGACTTTGAGCTGATTCTGATCCATATCAATACGGACAATGCCGATGTAAAGGGTATAGACAAGAAGTTCAAGGATTTTATCCACCGGATCATCCAGGAAACAGGGGTAGATGACATTTCTTATGTTATCAAAAACCAGGCTTTCTTCATTCAGTACAAAGAGAACGTATCCAAGTCCATTGACTCTGTCATAGAAGATGAGCAGATTGACCTGCTCTTGGTCACAAAGAGTAAAAAAGGGTTCTTGCGAAAAGTCATGGAAGAAAATATTGTCCGTAAAATGGCGTATCAGATCCAGATACCGAAATTCTTTGCGAAGTTGTCGTAGCTATAAAAAACGTAGAGACGCAATGCATTGCGTCTCTACTACAAATTAATTTAAAAATATATTAACCTTTTAATTGAAAGAATAACCTGTCCAGGCAAAAACACTTGTATTGGCACCCGTTTGGCTATCGTTTTTAGTCAACGTAGCGCCATCAGGATTTTTTATTTTACTCTCAGCGAATGAACCAGCAGGGTTAAATGTATAGGTAATGCTAGAAGCTTTATTACCATTGCCTTTTCCATCTTCAAAATCAATAATATCATCAAAACTAGAGGTTTCACCAATATTGATCAACAAATTAGTAATATTTGCAGTAGCACCTCTTCTGATTTTCAGAACATCGACCATTTTTCCTTCAGTTCCGGCTGTAGTTGATTTATGAACAATAGTCATACCTTCAATCTTGAAATTAGACTGATAAACGGCATTTGGTAAAGTTCCGTCGTGGTTACCATCGGCCTCGATACCACAAGGGTCTTTCTCGTTAGTTTTAAAAGCAGTTTCCCAGATACCATATGCATTTTTCAAGGTTCCTGTATACCCTTGAGTAAAGTCGAACATATCATCCTCAGAATTCACAACCAACAGGTTCGTGACGTCAACCGAGCCACCGAAGAACTCGATACCATCATCCGCACCGTCTTTGATATAGATGTTACTGATTTTAGTACCTTTACCCACACCGTTCAGTGTCAAACCGTTGTGTTCTTTGTCATCAGATATATTTGCACCAGAGTATTCAATAATCACATAATCCAACTCACCGGAATTGTCATTCACATCATCACCGCCATAGAATATGTTTGTGTTGATTTCTGTTTCAAAGTTACTCGGCGAAGATTCAGTGGCACGTGCAAGAGGTGTTTTACCATTGATGATCAAACCTCCCCAAGCACCGGATTTTTTGGTAACAGCTGTAAATTTAATTGGTTGAGTGGCTGTACCTTTTGCAATAATCTTGGCACCTCGCTCGACCAACAAATAGGCACCTTTGTCATTCGCAGTGATCGTCGTACCCGCAGGAATAGTTAATGTCGCGCCTGAACGAACGATTGTTGCTCCAACCAAATCAATAGAATTGCCTTTAACTACGGCATTTTTACTCGTGATACTTCCCAGCAGTTCAGTCAATTCAACTGGTTCTCCATTATCTACACCATCACCATCCCCTTCTTTGTCCGAACATGCACTAAACAACAGTACCGAAACGGCCATCATACTAAGTAGTTTTCTTTTCATTTTTTCTCTTTTTTATTTATTACAATATTAATTCACGAAAGCAACTAAATGATTAATTTAATATTACCAAATCATTAAAACTTATAAGACAATCCTAAACTTATGTCCATGCCCCGCTTATAAGATTCCAAAACGATATTATTATTCGAATCAGACTCCCTTTCCAAACGAAATTCCGGATTAAGTAGGTTACGAGCCTTCAAGCTAACACCCCATTTTTTATGAATATTGGCCTGTGTAATAAAATCAAGTGTTGGAATTCCTTTTTCGATAATATCTCTATATGCGTTATTACCACCAAGGGAATAAATACGGTCACTGAAATAATTTAATACCGCTGTCGATGCCAGATTCCAGTGTTGTCTGTTCCACAGGTAAGTTACATCAGCATTGACCAGTACCGGCGATGCACCCTGCAATGCAGACTCTTTTGCTGTAAACCTTGGTATGATATTTTCAAGTTTTTGATTACTGTATAGATACGACAGGTTTAATCCTCCCGAGAGCACATTATCGCCATATTCACCTGCTGTTTTGAGGATATTTTTCTTCAATTCCAGCTCGGCTCCGGCAACGGTGGCGGTCGAACCGACATTATGGTAAGTCATTACGTTGCCGCTCATCTCCGTACGTGCGATCGGATCGTTCAGCTGTTTATAAAAAACACCGACAGAAATCAATTCTCCCGAAGCAGGGAAGAGTTCCCACTTGGCATCAAAATTCATATTTTGAACAGGTTTCAGATCTGGATTACCTTGTGTGGTATACGTCGAAAATGCATTCAAAAACTCAGCTATCTCAATAAATTGCGGCAAGGTATAAGACATACTCGCAGATGCTCGCAGATTGCTCTTATCGGTCAATGCATACTTTAGGTTCAAGCTTGGCAATACATAATTCTTCTCCAGTGGCTTATTACCGTTCAGCTTCGAATCATTCAAAGCAGTTTTGTACGTGACCTCCTGGAATACATTATCATACCTGACACCCAACAAGGCCGTAAACTTTTCAGTAAATTGGTACGTGCCCAACAGCAATGCTGAATGCACACGCTTCCTACCTTTATACCATTCCGGCTCAAAGTTGCCAAAGCGTGAACTCAAATCGAAAAATCCGGACTGTAAGGCCTTATCGTTAAATACATTATCAATATTATAAACATTGTCTGGATCAAGTTGACGGGAACCATTTATCTCATGCGTATACAAAGTCGCATTAAAATCTCTGTCCGTCATGTTGCCGTTATACCCCAAACTGATTTTACGATCAAACTCATTGTCCTTATCTAGATTATATGTCGCGATAGCTTTTGTAGACCAATTTTTTTCTGTCAAATCGGAATAATATCGTTCGTTTGAGTTTTGCTCCGCCAATAGATAAAAATCACTATTTCCACTACCATCAAATATTTCTGCTAATCTGATTGTACGACGGTCAGGTTCATTTCCTTTTACCAGGTTGTACGCGATTCCAAGATCCAGATTCAAGACATCGCTCAATACAAGTTTTGACAAAAGTTGATTCACAAACAAGTTATTATCTACAATATGTTGTCTTCTGAACAAGCCTTTGTCATTCGGGTTGGGATCGTTGGTCAGTCCATAATTATCTTCAAATGTCTGGCTTTGATTATTAATATACAAAGAATTGAATGCTACATAATGCGCACCAAAGGAATACTTTAGATTTGCAACACCGGTCTTATCGACATTATACTGTGAAAGTGTTGATTTCTGATCTAAGAAAACAGTACCATCCGTTAATGTCTGACGAACGACGCCATCATAATATTTGTAATCCGAATTTATGTTAGCCGACAAAAACACATTCAGGTTATTCCCACCTATCCTAACTTTCTTTCCTCCCGCCAATGAGAATGATGAGTTCAACGGAGTTCCTTCCATAGGAATAGAATTCCATTTGTTGGGAAACGCATATGTATTTCCATTGGTAATAGAACTTTTTGATTCTTTTAACTTCCCGAACCAATTTGAACCTGATACTTTTTTAAAATTGTCGGTATTGATCGCCTCTGTATTGATACCTGTAGATGCACCTATTTCCAAAAAACCGTCTTCAGTAAGTTCTTTGGATACAATATCGATATCAGCTCCGGCAACATCTCCCATGAGCTGCGGATTGAACGTCTTGTTCACCGAAACACTTTGGATAACGTCTGTACCAAAAAAATCAAGTGAAATATTTTTATTCAAAGGATCTTCCGAAGGAAGCGCTAGGCCATTCAATGTCGTGTTATTGTATCTGTCCCCCAGACCGCGTACAAAAACATTGGCTCCACTGGCCGATTGCGTTACACCGGTCATTTTTGTCAATGCCCCTTTGGCATCGCTCACCCCTTTTCGGGACAGTTCCTGCGAACCAATCTTTTCCAGCATCAGGTTGGATTTTTTTCGCTCGTCCAACAAAGCCAACTCGGTAAACTGTGCTCTTCTCCGCGTAACCACGACCTCGTCTATACTGGAGTTTTCGGCCACCAAGACGATGTTGATGTTTTCCCAGGGCTTTTCGCCCAACACTACCGTAGTCGTATCCGAAGCGTATCCCACAAATTTGCTAACGATTTGATACGCTCCTTTTTTCGGTACAGGCACCACAAATTCGCCCTTTTCATCGGTGGTGACAGGACTGGTTATACTGGAAACAGAAATACTGGCTCCTATAATAGGTTTAAAAGTTTCTACATCCACAATCTTACCTCTGATCCCTTGAAGAGATTGGGCCATTGCATTGGAAATAAACAAAATACCTCCTAATAGCAATAAAACATGATAAATACGCTTCATACTCGTGTTAAATTTATGTTGCAATATTATCACGCAATTATTACTCTGGCATTAACAGAAGGTTATTAATACATTAGCAATATCTTAATTTAATGTTAAGATGTATACATGCGTCTCTACGGCCGTGCTGACGTACGAACCACGACGTGTTCTCCAAAAACATGAAGGCACCAGACTTTGTCTGGTGCCAGCTAAGTTACAATATCCCTATTTTTTAATTCAGAGCCATCGTGTACAGCTCTGCCTTTCCGTCAACACAGCGCACACCTGTAGGCTTCGGCTCAGCTCTACAGTCCGACGTGATGTTGTACTTCTCATTATACTCCGCTTCTGACTGGTTATATTCTTTGATCAAAGCAAGCAATTCTCCCGATTCATCCGCAACGTGAGGATATGGAACATATCCCCATGGTCCGCCACAAGGCTTACTACCCAATGCTTCCACTTGCCAATCCTCAGGATTTTCACAAGGCACAGCATCAATTCTGTCCAATATTTCGCGCTTCATCATGTCCAATCTTTCTCGATCAGCCTCTTGGTTACTGGGTTCTGATTTTTCACAGGCCAATACAATTCCAAGAGTCATCAATAATATCAAAAATCTTTTCATAGCATAGAGTTTTTAGCTTTTCACCATATTAATATGAACGCACTTTTTCTATCAAAAGTGACACTTTGTGTTGTATCTAGTTGAAATAAACCAATTTCCATGCCACAATGGATAATAAGTTTTTCAAAACCTGACCGGTCATCTAATCTCCACCGACATGAGATTGTCTTTGTATTATTTTCGTTAACGAAACAGCGAACAAACTTGCACCGTTGCTCCTTTTCATTTAGAATGACTAACTTGCACCTGTCATTTAGCGATATTGACTATGAATGAAATGCTATTGCGTACAGAAAATCTAAAGTTCAGGTATGAACACTATAGCCGGGAACTTTCTTTCGATGAGATCCGTATTGCCTCTGGGCAACACACCTTATTTTTAGGCGATTCGGGCACTGGCAAAACAACCCTATTGCATCTTTTGGGTGGACTATCCAGGCCGGACCATGGGCAGGTGTATATCAAAAACGCAGCGCTCTACAAACTTGCTGATTCCAAGCTGGATACGTTCCGTGCCCAAAACATCGGTTTTATTTTCCAAGAAGCACACCTGCTGAAAAACCTGACCGTATCCGAAAACATTATACTGGCCCAATCACTGGCCAAACGCAAGGTCGACAAAACACAGGTCCACGAAGTTCTGGAAAAACTCCAGATTGCCGATAAAGCGAGCAGTTATCCTCAACAACTGAGCAGGGGCCAATTGCAAAGAGCTGCTATTGCACGTGCGGTTATCAATCGGCCGGCCATAATCATCGCCGATGAGCCTACCGCAGCTTTGGACGACAAAAACACCAATCACGTGATCGACCTGCTGCTCGATACCGCTCAAAATTACGACGCCACACTACTCATCGCTACGCACGACAAAAGATTAAAAGATCATTTCTCAAACACTTATATTCTGAAATAACATCATGAGCAATATAAATCTAGTTTGGAAAAACATCACCCAACAATGGGGCTCTACACTGCTGAGCATACTCCTTACGGCTTTTGGGGTAGCCATACTGACGGTCATCTATATCAGTAGTGACACCTTCGAAAAACAGTTGGACAACAACAGCAAAAACATAGACCTGGTCGTCGGGGCCAAGGGAAGTCCATTGCAGCTGATATTGAGTACACTCTACCATGTAGACAATCCTACGGGAAACATCTCCTTGGCAGAAGCCAACGAACTGGCCGCCAACCCGCTGATCCGAACCGCTGTCCCCATTTCCTTAGGCGACAATTTCAAAGGCCATCGCATCGTCGGTACAGACAGCTCTTACCTGTCGCTGTACCAACTGAAACTAGGTCAAGGCCGTTTGTGGGGAAAATCATTCGAAATCGTAATCGGTTCCGAAGTCGCACGCAAACATAATCTATCACTCGGTCAACAAATACACAGTGCACACGGCTTGTCTGCGGATGCACACATCCACGACGAACATCCCTTCACAGTTGTAGGTATATTGGATAGGTCCAATAGCATCGTAGACAATTTGATCCTGTGCAATCTGGCCAGTGTATGGGAAGTACATGGCATTGCCCATGACCACGAGCACTTACAGGGCTCCGACCACGAACATGGTGAAGGACATGATCACGCACACGGCGGAGACGATCATGATCACCAACATCATGACAATCACAGTCACCAACATACAGCAGAAGATCAGCACGCACATGATCACGGGCTCCACCACGACGAGCATGACCATCAGCATGCCACAGAAGGCCATGATCATGACCACGACCATGACCATGATCAGGAAGAATTGGTACAAGAGAAACCGCAAGCGGAGGGTTTGATCAAAAACATCGGTGAAGGTATGATGGAAGATCATGGCGTAGAAATCACCGCCTTGCTGATCCAATACAGTTCGCCGGCCGCCATAGGTGTAATACCTCGACTCATCAATCAAAGCACGCACATGCAGGCCGCCTCCCCTGCCATTGAAAGTTCGCGGATATTCTCTTTATTGGGTGTAGGATTGGACTCATTGGCTATACTGGCCTATGTCATCATGGCTATAGCCGCTTTGAGCATTTTCATCAACTTATATAATGCTCTAAAGGAACGCCAATACGATATGGCTATCATGCGAACAATGGGAGCAACCAAAACTAAACTTTTTTCGCTGGTCATAGTCGAAGGATTGATTATCACATTGATCGGGGGAGTAATAGGATTGTTGTTAGGCCATATTGCACTATATATGATCGGTACACAGACCAGCCAAAGTGCGGACTTTATCGAAGCTTTCAAAATCTATCCAAAGGAAATCTGGATACTTTTGGGAGCTGCTGCGTTGGGGTTGCTGGCTGCGATCATTCCTTCGTTCAAGGCGTATAATACCACGATTTCTAAAATATTAGCATCAAAATAAAATGAACAAGTATATATTAATCATTGCACTGCTCTTGATGTCCGTCTTATCACATGCGCAGATAAGCAATTTTCCGAGTCTGCAAGTACCTGATCACACCCCCATGATGAACAGCACATGGGAAGCCATCGACAAAATGATGTACCGCGTGACGACAAAGGACAATAAAAAGATCTACACCCCCCATTATCCACCAGAACTAAAAAAACTGGAAAACAAAATCGTCGAATTGCCCGGTTATCTGGTGCCCTTGACCAGTGGCAGGAACCATAAAACATTCATGTTGTCGGTACTCCCTGTCACGCAATGTCAGTTTTGTGGCACAAACGGAATCCCACCCATGGTAGAGATTTTTATGAAAAAAGGTGCAGTCAAGTTTACCGAAGATCCGATCAAGATAAAGGGGAAAATGAAATTCAATCCCGAACCTCTACAAGGCAATGCAGAAATACAGATATTTGATGCGGAACTAATTAATTAGTGAGCAGTAGTCAGTCACGATTCAACAAAGAAACTTCGAGACAGGATGCCAGTGCCGCAGTCTCGGTACGCAAACGGGATCCGCCTAGGGAGAGTGGAATAAAACCGGTAGCCATAGCTTGCTCGATTTCCTTTTCCGAAAAATCCCCTTCGGGTCCGATCAGTACCGTATATCGTCCACTTTTGGGAAAAGCTGTGGATATATACTTTTTTTCGGCATCCACACAGTGCGCCACACCTTTTAGCACTGCCGTATCCTCCACTGCGGATGCAATAAATTTCGAAAAAGTCATTGCTGGATTGATTTTTGGCAAATAAGCCTTTAGCGATTGCTTCATAGCCGACACAGCTACTTTTTCCAATCGTTCTATCTTGACCTCCTTGCGTTCGGAATGCTCACATATAATAGGGGTAAATTCCTGCAAGCCTATCTCTGTAGCCTTTTCCAAAAACCATTCGATACGGTCGATATTTTTGGTCGGTGCCACCGCAATATGTAAATGATAAGCAGATTGACCAAAATCCTGTTCTACTTCCAATACCCGTAAACTCACACGCTTGGGATGTGGATCGACAATTTCAGTTTTGTACAGCCCTCCACGACCATCTACCAAATGAATAATATCTCCACCTTGGAGACGAAGCACACGGATAGCGTGTTTGCTCTCCTCTTCACTGAGTAAGAAAAAAGTATGATGGGACTCTATGGTGGGGGTATAGAAGTACATATATTACGTATTACAAAGTATTGAGGCAACTGATAGAGGACAACCACTGTCATCTGTCCACTGAAAAACTAATCACTTTCGTCGTCTTCCGCCGTTTCGACAAGATCCAGCTTGACAAACTCAATATTTTGCTGTGTCTTCTTCATGATGGTAAAGATATACCCAAACTTTTCGGCCGATTCGCCTACATCTGGAATCTTTTCAAACACATGACTCACCAGACCAGCTACCGTATCGTAGTCCGAGCTCTCCGGCAATTCAATCGGTAAATAGCCATTTGTATCGTGTACACTGGCTCCCGCATCGACCATAAACTCTGTATCTGAAATCTGCTCGACAACGGGAGTTTCCTCATCATACTCGTCCTGTATCTCTCCGACAAGCTCTTCGACAATATCCTCCAATGTAACCATACCTGCCGTACCACCAAACTCGTCCAGCACAAAAGCAATCTGTATACGTTTCTGCTGAAACTCCGTCATCAGATCGTTGATCTTCTTGGTCTCCGGTACAAAATAAGGCTTGCGCATAATGCTCTTCAATACGACTTCCTTACCTTTGACCACCAACGGCAAAATATCCTTGGTATGGACAATTCCGACAATCTGATCAATATTGTCATCATAAATCGGAATCCGGGAGTAACCTTCTTCGGTCACCGTTTTGATAAAATCTTCTGCCGTATCATTGACTTCTACTGCTACGATCTTTGTCCTCGGAACCATGATGTTCTTGACGATACGTTCGTTGAAGTCGAATACATTTTTGATAAGCTCATGCTCCGAGGTATTGATGGCACCACTTTCCTTACCCTTGTCCAAAAGGTACTGCAACTCTTCAGATGAATGGGCACCTTCATGAGGCTGTGGATGTATGCCAATCAAGCGGAGCAGGAAATTGGCAAAGCCATTCAACAGCCATATGGCCGGAATAAACATGTAATAGAATATACGCAAAGGGATGGCCAGGCGCATAGTCGTAGCGACAGGTTTTTGGATAGCAATAGATTTAGGCGCTAGCTCACCCAACACCACGTGCATGATAGTAATGATACCAAATGCCAGAATATGCCCTCCGGTTCTCGCCCATCCTGTGGAGATATCGATACCGACAAGACTAAACATCCTATTGACAATCTCGGTCATCACAGCCTCTCCTACCCACCCCAGAGCCAGTGAAGCCAACGTGATACCCAATTGGGTAGCAGCCAGGTATCCATCCAAATGTTCTGTAATATTTTTTGCAATTTTTGCCACACGGCTTCCCGATTTGGCCTGTAGCTCAATCTGCGAAGCCCTCACTTTGACAATAGCAAACTCTGCCGCGACGAAGAAGCCATTCGCCAGCACCAAAAATATTGTCCAAAAAATATCAAGAGCCATTCAGATCTTATTTGTTACGAATTTCTGTGTCGTACAACTTTACACTCTCTAAGATAATATTTTGTGCGTAAGAACGTCCATACAAATTTTCAATTGTTACATTCTTGCCTTCCAAAGCCTTATAATCCTGAAAAAAACGCACGATTTCCTTCATCGTATGTGGTGGCAATTCCGAGAGATCCTCTATATAATTGACCGACATATCATTTTTGGCCACCGCAATGATCTTGTCATCCTGTTCACCACCATCAATCATGTGCATGACACCTATGACTTTGGCTTCGATCATACTCATCGGGAATACATCAACCGAACAAAGCACCAAAATATCCAAGGGATCCTTGTCATCACAGTAGGTTTGTGGAATAAATCCGTAATTGGCGGGATACATCACCGATGAAAATAACACACGGTCCAACTTCAACAACCCACTGTCTTTGTCTATTTCATACTTCGCTTTAGAACCTTTAGGTATCTCAATAATTGCATTTACGGAATTCGGCAGATCCTCACCGGGAGAAACCTGATGCCAAGGATGTTGTGTACTCATTAATATACTATATACTGTTGTTTGTTTTGTTCTTATTGTTTTTCAACCATCTTTTCAATAGCGCTATCGCAATGGGCAAGAAAGCTATAATGACCAATGCCACGATGATATACTCTACATAGTTTCGTATTTCCGGAAATTGAACACCCAAAAAGTAGCCACTCAATGTCAATAAAGATACCCACAAAAGAGCACCAACAATATTGTAGAGCACAAACTTTCTAAAGTTCAATTTGACCACGCCTGCAAATATCGGCGCAAAGGTACGAATAATTGGGACAAACCGACCTATAATAAGTGCAGTGCCGCCATATTTTTGGTAAAATTCTTCAGCCATGATCACATACTTTCGCTTGAAGAGCAATGAATCCTTTCGCTTGAAGAGCATGGGGCCCGTTCGATGGCCAAACCAGTACCCCACAAAATTGCCCAATATACCCGCAGCAAGTATGCCGAAGTACATTGTCGTGATCGATACATTGATGTCGCCTGAAGCACAGAAAAGTCCCGCTAAAAAGAGCAGGTAATCTCCAGGCAGAAAAAAACCAAAAAACAATCCGGTCTCCGCAAACACAATCAAACAGACCAAGTAGAATCCGCCGTGACTAAGCAGATATTCCGGGTTCATCAACTGTTGGAAACTGACTAAAAAATCTTGCATATATCTTGGATTAAATGCCCGTCCTATTCAGCATTTGTAATTTCGGCGATAGCCTTACGGATATTTTCAGCGATTTCGCTCATTTCCTCTGCCGGGAGGGATAATTTGGGCCGCTCAAAATTCATATCATGAACCTGATTTATAGGTATCAAGTGGATATGGGCATGTGCGACTTCCAGTCCTACCACCGCAACACCTACTTTTGGGCAGGGAAACACCTGCTTGACCCCTTGAGCCACGATTTTAGCAAACACCCACATACCCATGTATTCTTCGTCTTCGATATCGAAAATATAGTCCGTTTCTTTTTTGGGAATCACCAATACATGTCCACGGGTCAGTGGATTGATGTCTAAAAAAGCTAAATAATCATTACTTTCGGCAACTTTGTAGGAAGGAATTTCGCCAGATACTATCTTAGAGAATATTGTAGACATACTTCTTTTTCTGCTTCAATAAAAAGCAAAGATAATAAAAAGTATACAGACTATGCGAAGACAGTGTTATACTTTTATTGTCATCGTAAGTTTGTAGATAAGACTTTGGATTAGTTTTAACAGAATATAATTTTGTTTGATGAATATGATCCAGCAGGGAGAGGGATTAAGACTTTTACTTGTCATTGGTCAAAGAGACC
>Ga0182746_1000765_pt1 | contig 36640 bp, 28 predicted proteins | sample eDN3rd30CBELigOP_FD_128881 | JGI IMG/M metagenome (GOLD analysis project Ga0182746, IMG submission 128881) | Enriched Organic Plus compost microbial communities from Emeryville, California, USA - eDNA 3rd pass 30_C BE-Lig OP (version 2) (version 2) ...
ACCAGTAGTCCGTGCCTTCTGGCGTGCCCAGATTCATCAGCAGCACGCCGATGCGGCCATGCAGCGGCCGGCCGTCGTTCCCAGGATGATTATCCGGTTTAAAACCGGAATCACCGGCAGGAGGTGCAACGCGCGTCATGTCATTCTGCTTCCGTAACCCGGGAGTGGGTTAGTGAGAGTTGGATCACATGGAGCGCTTTCCAGCGCAGCGGAGCCGCTTCGCGTGAAGAAAACGCGTTAATTCAAAAAGATGGAGCGAAACCCGTTTCAGCATGAACGGGTTTTGCCCTGGCGGCGCCCCGCTGCGGCAGGGGGCGGCCGTCTGGCGCCCTGATACATACAGCAGCAGGAAGGCCGGGGGGAGAAAGCATGGGTGAGTTAACGCGTCGCGGGGCCATTGGCGCCCTGACCCTGCCCCTCGCGGCGGGAACGGCGGCGTCGGCGCAGGCGGCCACGCAGATCGAAGCGCCGAAGCCGGCCTTCTCGTTCCTGCTGGTCAATGACATCTACCGCATGAACGCCGAGGACGGGCGCGGCGGCTATGGCCGCCTCGCGGCCGTGGTGAAGGCGGAGCGGGGGCGCGGCGTTCCCATGCTGTTCTGCCATGCCGGCGACGCCTTTTCGCCGTCGCTCTACTCGGGCTTCGACCAGGGCGCCCATGTGGTGACGCTGACCAACATGGTGGCGCCCGATGCGTTCACGCCAGGCAACCACGAGTTCGATTTCGGGCCGGAAGTGTATTTCCAGCGCATCGCCGAAGCGAATTTCCCGGTGTTCGCCGCCAATATGCGCGATGCCAACGGCAGGCCCCTGCCACGCCATCAGGACCGCAAGATTTTCGATCTCGGCGGCTTCCGGGTTGGCCTTGTCGGCGTGACCCTGGCGGAAATCCCGATGCAGTCCAACGCCGGCGATCTGAAATTCGCGCCGGTGATGGAGACGCTGGCAGAACAGACGGCGCTGCTGCGCAAGGAGGGCGCCGAGTTCATCGTCGCCCTGACCCACACCGACCGGGAGACGGATTTCAAAATCATCCGCTCCGGCCTGGTCGATCTGCTGCTGACCGGCCATATCCATGACCTGTTCGTCTATTGGGACGAGCGCACGGCGGCGGTGGAATCCAGCCACGACGGCAATTACGTCACCGCCATCGACATTTACGCCCGCCGTGCGCCAGGTCGCGACGGCGCATCCCGTGACGGCAAGCCCGCGCTGCAATGGAGCCCCGGCTTTCGCGTGCACGACACCCTGCTGGTAAACCCTGACCCGGCGATGCAGGCGCGGATCGACGCTTTCGAAGGCGACCTGTCCAAAGCTCTCGACGTGGCGCTCGCGACCCTGGACGCCGGGCTGGACACCCGCGCCGCCGCCGTGCGTTACCGGGAGGCCAGCGGCGGCGACCTGATCGCCGACGCCATCCGCGCCATGTCCGGCGCCGACGTCGCCATCATCAATGGCGGCTCGATTCGCGGCAATCGCATCTATCCCGCCGGCGCCACGCTGACGCGGCGCGACGTCCTGACCGAACTGCCGTTCGGCAACAGGACTGTGGTGGTGAGGGTGAGCGGCGAAACCCTGCTGGCGGCGCTGGAAAACGGCTTCTCACGGCTGGACGCCCGCGCCGGGCGCTTCCCGCAGGTCTCGGGCATACGGGTCGCCGTCGACCTGGCGCGGCCGGTGGGGCGGCGCGTCACCGAAGCAAGCGTCGCCGGCAAGCCGCTCGACCCGGCGGCGATGTACGCCGTCGCCATCAATGACTACATGCTGCGCGGCGGCGATGGCTACGGCGTGTTCGCGGCGGCGACGGGCGTTGCGGGCAATGGCGCCGACGCCGGCAACCGGCTGCTGGCCAATGACGTGATGGGCTGGCTGCGCGAGCAGGGCCGGGTGACGCCGCGAACCGACGGGCGCATCCACATCGACCAGCAGGCGGCGGACACAAGCGCCAGATAAGCGGCGCCGACGCGTTTTCCAGCGACAGGACGGCTTCCTTGCGCCCCATGCAACGGCCGGGCAGTCTGGTCGAGCCATCACGCTGGCGGGGTCAGAGCACGCCGCCCCATGGCGCTGCGCCTGCGCCTCATGGATCGTCGCCGGGCGCCGGCCTTCATCCGGCCGGCAAATCGCTTTATCAGGAAGCCATGACCGCCGCGCCCTCCCTCGCCAACCCGCCCGCCGCTCCCGCCGGCTACGCCGACGCCGTAGCCCGCTTCGTCGCCAGCGGCAACGGCTGGGCGTCGCTTGAATTCTTCCGCGCCGGCAATGCCAGCCAGGCCGCCGCCCGCGCCGACGCCCGGCGCGACGCCGGCGCGCACATCCTGCCGCCCCCCGCCGATGTTTTCACGGCGCTGGTCCTGACGCCGCCGGAGGCGGTGAAGGTCGTCATTCTGGGCCAGGATCCCTATCCGACCCCGGGCGACGCCCATGGCCTCGCCTTTTCCGTCGACCGGGACGCCGCGCCGCCCCGCTCCCTGCGCAACATTTTTCGCGAACTGGCCGACGACCTCGGCGCGCCGATCCCGGCTACCGGCCGGCTCAGCGGCTGGGCCCGTCAGGGCGTGCTGTTGCTCAACGCATCCCTGACAGTGGAGGCGGGCGCCGCCGGCGCCCACCGCAAATTCGGCTGGGAGGCGCTGGCCGACGAGGTCATCGCCAGCCTGGCCGGCGGCGACAGGCCTGTCGCCTTCATCCTGTGGGGCGCGGACGCCCGCAGGTTCGCGCCGCTCATCGACGGGCTGGACGCCAGGGGCCGGCATCTGGTCATCGAAAGCGCCCACCCCTCGCCCCTGTCGGCCCGGCGCGGCTTTTTCGGCTCGCGCCCGTTCTCGCAGGTGAACGCCTTCCTGCAAGCCCATGGCCGCGGCGTTATCGACTGGGCCAGAACCGCGTAAGAACGGGCCGGCGGGCTGGCGGGCTGGCGTCAAACCCGCGCCGGCCCGCCGCTTTCCCGCCCCGGCTCACCTCAGCCGACGGGCGTCGGCCGCAAGACCCTACCCCACCGGCCGTTCGTCGGCGATCACCTTGCCGTCGTTGGGCAGGCTGCCGGGAGCGACGAGGCTCACCGCGCCCTTCAGCTTGGTCAGCCCCTGCAAGGTCTGCGCCACGGCGGCGCGCAGGTCGTCGGTGTGCTGCGGCGTCTCGGCGCGCAGCTCCATGGCGTCAGCTTCGTTCTGCCTTGTGATAACCAGACGCAGCCGGCCCAGCTCCGGGTGACGTTTGCCAACATCGGCGATCTGCTCCGGCCGCACGAACATGCCCTTCACCTTGGCCGTCTGGTCGGCGCGTCCGAGCCAGCCGCGAATGCGCGGCGCGGTGCGCCCGCACGGCGACACGCCGGGCATGATTGCGGTGAGATCGCCCAGCGCCAGGCGGATCACCGGGTGCAGCGCGTCCAGCGTCGTCACCACCACCTCGCCGACCTCGCCTTCCGCCACCGGCTCGCCGGTCCCCGGCCGCACGATCTCGACGATGATGTCCTCGTTCAGCACCATGCCCTCCCGGGCGACGGTCTCATAGGCCACCGTGCCCACGTCGGCCGTGCCGTACGACTGGTAACCCTCGATGCGGCGGGCGGAAAACGCCTCCTGCAGGGATTTGGGAAACGCCGCGCCGCTCACCGTCGCCTTGCGGATGCATGAGATGTCGTGACCATCGCGATCCGCCGCCGCCAGCAGGATATTGAGAAAATCCGGCGTGCCGGCGTAGGCGACGGGCCGGAAGGCGCGGATCACCTCAAACTGCTGTTCGGTGTTGCCGGGGCCGGCGGGAATCACCGGGCACCCGAGCGCCCGGGCGCCGTGATCCATCATGAAGCCGCCAGGGGTCAGGTGATAGGCGAAGGTGTTCAGCACCACGTCGCCGCGCCGCAGCCCGGCGGCGAACAGCGCCCGCGCCGTGCCCCACGGGTCAACGCCGGTTCCCTCGCCCTCGAAGATCGGGCCAGGCGACGTGAACAGCCGGCCGAAATGCGACAGGTCGGACGGGCCGAAGCCGCCAAACGGCGGCGATTCGCGATGCTGGCCGGGCAGAACCGATTTGCGCAGCACCGGCAGCCTTGCGAGGGCGGCGCGGTCGCGCACCGCCCGCGGATCGACGCCGGAGAGATGCGCCGCCCAGCCGGGATGGCGCATGGCCGCCGCAATGGCGTCCGGCAGCCTTTGCATCAGGTCGGCTTCGCGCGCCGCCGGATCACGGGTTTCGCGCGCATCGTAGAAGTCGCCGGCTCCGCTGCTCATGCTCCATCCTCCCGCATGTTCCGGTTTGCGCCCATCAGAGCCCCGACGGGCGCGCCATGCAAGATGGAAACAGCGCTGGCCAGGCGTCAGAACCCGGGCCAGGCGTCAGCATCCGCGCCAGGCGTCAGAAGCTGCGTTGCACCCGCACCTTGCCGATCCAGCCGTTGTCCGAGTGGACAAAAGCCGCCACTGGCCGCGGCCGCAGATCAGGGCCGGGGCGACGCTGGTGTGTTCCAACCCAGGCGACTTCCGCCGCGATCGTCAGATCCTCCACCGGCGACCAGGCCAGGCCCGTGCCGACGCTTTTCGTCACATTGCCGGAAAAATGCCGCGGAAAGCCGCCCGGGACGCCAAAGCCGGCCGGGAGGCCCGGGCCGAAGCTGACGCCGGATACGCCGGCGAAAACGCTCTGGGACAGGTCGTGACGCCAGTAGTGCTGGAACGCCGCCACCGCCGACCAGCTGTCCGACAGGTGCAGCCGGCCTCCGGGCCCCACATAGCCTTCGGCCACGTCAGCGTTGATGCGGCCAAAACTGGAGCCGGCGGCGAGATCCAGCCCGACAGGCCCGTTGGCGCCCGTATAGCTCATGGCGCCGCGCGCCGCGGCGGCCTGGAGCCACAGCCGGTCACCCTCAGCCAGCGCCGGCAGATTGAGCATCAGGCCGGCCTGGGCGGCCATGCCGTACCGCGCCGCCGGCCGCGCCGCCCCAACGTCAATGCCAGGCGGCAGGGGGCCGACGAATGGGCCGACATTCACCTGATGCAGGGCTCCCGAGAGCTGGAAGGCCCCCCAGGCCCCGTCGAAGCGCAAGGCGGCGATCGCGTCGGGAACATTGAGCCGCTGACGCGTATCAATAAAAGCAAAGACCGGCGCGCCGCTGGCGTTGTGCCCGACGACGACCGGCGCAACCGGAATGCCGCCGGTGATGATCGAGCCGCCGCCGTACAACCGGTCGAAAGCAACAGGCGTGCGGCGGAAGGTCGGATCCTCCGCCGACAGGGTGAGGCTGGCGCCGCCGCCCAGCCTGAATGTCCACGCCAGCAGGTTGATGGTGGGCGGGTCCGAAACCGGGGTCGCGCCAATGATTTCCAGATCGTGACCGTAGAAATCATAGAACGATGTCAGGCGACCGGCCGTCAGACCGTTGAACTGGATGAACGCCCTGTCGAGCAGCACGCCTTTCTGCGCCTGTCCATAGGTGTCGATCCCGGTTGCGCCGAAAGCTGCGGCCGCCGCCGCCAGATTGCCCGACACCGCGCGTCCCGTGCGGCTCTGGACGTCGAAACGGACGAAGGTCCGGACAGTCCCCCAGTCGCTGGGGGTGCGCGCGTCAATGGTGAAGCGCCCCTGCGCGAGGTAACCGAGCCGGCTTCTGACGCCAACCGGCAGGGGCGAGGTCCCATTGACCTCGAACCGCGCCATGCCGCCGAGCCTTACGCAGGTGGTCATGCCCGGCAGGGTGAAGAATCCCGCCCCGTGCCGGGGACAGGCAACGACCGCCGGCGCGGAAAGGCTGGCGCCCGTGAGACCGGGCCGCTCGGGCAAGGCGCCGGCCAGCGCACTGGCGCTTCCACAGGACAATACGGCGGCCGCCAGGGAGAGACGCCGCCCCACGGCGGCGCGCGCTGGATTTCTTGAGGAAATATACATGGCGCTCACAATAATTATAAAAATAATATTAATAATATTTAATTTTTATCTAAAATCCGGCGTCACGTAATATGGATATTTCCAAATGTCTGGATGCATTCTGTAAATATTATACTTGCTTACATCAATAGTTGTTCGCTCGCGCGGCGCCCCCCGGCGCTGGCGGGGATCGCCGCGCGCCCGTTCATGCGCCCTTCCCCGGGGAGACGGCAGCAGGCATGATCGCGGGGGCGACCAGCCCGGACAGGAACTGAACCCGGCCCTGTGGGACGCCCCCATCCGTCTGCCGCCGCGACGGCCCAGGAGCGCCAGCCTCCGGCGCCGGAATTGCGCGGATTTGTCATGCGCGGGCTATTCAGACGGACGGCAATGCGCTCTAGAACAGGTTCCGGCCAGGCTGTTACTGTCCGGTCACCAGAGCAACCACAAGCACCAATCATCTGGCGCGGAGCGCATCCGCCGGTCTGACCGTGACCGGCGCAGCCCCGCCCGGCGCCAGACGGCGAGGAAACACATGCTGCTACCCATGGGCGATACGCCGCGCTGGTACGCGGACCGCAAGGGCCACGATACGCCAGCCATCATTCATTCCGGTGAAGTCCTGACGTGGAGCCAGCTGGAGCGCGGCGCCAACCGTCGCGCCCGCGCCTTCATGGACCTGGGCGTGAAGCCAGGCGATTTCGTCGCTGTCGGCCTGCCCAACAGCAACACCTTCTACGAGAACACCTTCGCCATCTGGAAATGCGGCGCGACGCCCTGCTCCCTGTCATACCGCCTGCCGCCTGGCGAGGCGGCGGCCATTCTGGAGCTGCTGCGCCCGTCGCTGGTGATCGGCGGCGAAGCCAACTGGAATGCGCCGAAATCCGTGCCCGCCGACTTTGTCCCGGAAGGTTATGACGACGCGCCGGTGGAGGCGCCCGTGGCCCGCTACTGGAAGGCCATGACCTCCGGCGGCTCCACCGGCCGCCCGAAGGTCATCGTCGATCACATGCCGGCGATCCACGACACCCTGGCCATCCCGCCGCTGGTCCACCAGGGCGCGCGCCTGCTCAATCCGGGGCCGCTCTATCACAACGCGCCCTTCATCATTTCCCACAGCGCCCTGCTCGGCGGCGGCCTGCTGGTCGGCATGCAGAAGTTCGACGCCGAAGAGGCCCTGCGCCTGATCGCCGATCACCGCATCGACTGGGTGAACTTCGTCCCGACCATGATGAGCCGCATCTGGTCGCTGCCGGAAGACGTGCGCAAGCGCTACGACGTCTCCAGCCTGCAGACCGTGTTCCACATGGCCGCGCCCATGCCGCAATGGCTGAAGGAAGCGTGGATTGACTGGCTGGGCGCGGAAAAGATCTATGAGCTTTATGGCGGCACCGAGCGTCAGGCGTCGACCGTCATTCCCGGCACGGAATGGGTGAAGCGCAAGGGCTCCGTCGGCCGCGTCGAGAACGGCCAGGCCAAGGTCGTCGATGAAGCCGGCAATGAACTGCCGCGCGGCGAGGTTGGCGAAATCTTCCTGAAGGCCGCCGACGGCCCCGGCACGACCTACCATTACATTGGCGCTGACGCGAAGCGCGACGCCGATGGCTGGGAGTCGCTCGGCGATATCGGCCACATGGACGAGGAAGGCTACATCTGGCTGGCTGACCGGCGCTCGGACATGATCCTGCGCGGCGGCGCCAACACCTATCCGGCCGAAGTCGAAGCGGCGCTGATCGCCAACCCGGACATTCGCAGCTGCGCCGTTGTCGGCCTGCCGGACCCGGATCTGGGGGCGCGCATCCACGCCATTATCGAGATCGCACCGGAAACCTCCGCCGACGCCCTGCTGGCGGGACTGCCGGCGTTCCTCAGCGAACGCCTGAGCAGGCCCAAGCACCCGGAGAGCTACGAGTTCACCAACGCCACTGTCCGCGATGACGCCGGCAAGGTGCGCCGCACCATGCTGCGCGATGAGCGCATCCGCTGGATGGAGGAAGGCCGCGACTTCCGCATTCCGGCGCCGCGCTGAAGCAGCTGCCAGCCAGGAGGACCAGCCGGCGCGCCGCCAGCAGACCAGCTGGCGGCGCAAGCCGCGGCGACCAGAATAACGGAGGGACGCCCGCGCCAGACATGGCCGGGTATATGGCGGATCTTGCCCAAAAAACGGGCTTCGCCCCCCCGTAAAGCTTCCCCACGTTACAGAATATCTGTCAGGCAGTCCCCTCTTGAGGATTATCTGCTTCTTTCCTGAAAATTATACTTTTCAAGTTTCAGCTTGCCTCACCTGAGTGACCCGACTGATCTGGAGCGCCCGATCTGCGCCCCGCACGCAGCCGCCTGCAGCTACTGCGAAACACAAAACCACTCACACCGGAAACCAGCAAGCTGTCCCGTCAAATACATCGCCATAATTAGAGCAATACTTCATATAATTTACAGGAAATACTTATTTTTATTGATTAGCGACATTCGCAATACCTAGGATCGGCAGTCCCCACTCCATCCAGATCGCCGCCACCCCAGCGAAAGGCGCCTGCCTGACCCTGCGCGACAGCGGCTGCCAACCAGCGGCGCGGGTCACAACGTCCGGCCCCGGCCATGTCGTTGATTGCGCGCTGGCGCGCAACCGCCCGCCGAAGCGGAGCCGTCGCTTTACAATCGGAGGCTACACATTGTCCAACGCTGTCCTTCCGCCCACGCGGGTGCTCGTCGCCAGCATGGTCGGCACAACGATTGAATTCTTCGATTTTTGGCTATTCGCCACCGCGGCGGTGCTGGTGTTTCCGAAGCTGTTCTTTCCGACCAGCTCCCCTGACGGCGCCATGCTGCAATCCATGGCGACCTTTGGCGTCGTTTTTCTGGCGCGGCCGGTTGGCGCGATGGCGTTTGGCCACTTCGGCGATCGCGTCGGCCGCAAGGTCACGCTGGCGGGCGCGCTGGTGATCATGGGCGTTTCCACGACATTGATTGGCCTGCTTCCCGGCTACGCCAGCATCGGCGTCGCCGCGCCCTTGCTGCTGACGCTGTTCCGGCTGGGCCAGGGGCTGGGTGTTGGCGGCGAATGGGGCGGAGCGGCGCTGCTGGCGATCGAGAACGCGCCGCCTGGCCGGCAATGCTGGTATGGCTGTTTCTCCCAGCTTGGGGAGCCCCTGGGCTTCTGCCTAGCCAATGGCGTGTTGCTGCTGCTGACCGTCATGATGAAAGACAGCGAGTTCGCCCGTTGGGGCTGGCGCATTCCCTTCATCGCCAGCGCCGCCCTTGTCATGTTCGGCCTCTATATCCGGCTCAATCTGGAAGAAACGCCGGCCTTCACCCGGATCCAGGCCCAGAACCATGTCAGGCGCGTTCCACTTCTGGCGACCCTGCGCGAATATCCCGGCGCCGTGTTGACCGGAGCCCTTGGCCTCACGGCCCCGTTCGCGCTGGCTTGCCTGACGTCCGTGTTCAGCCTGAGCTGGCTGACAACCCACCATATCGCCCCTCATCACACGCTACTGATCATGCTCTTGCTGGCAAAGGTGGCTTACGCCGTGGCTATTCCCGTCGCGGCGTGGCTCAGCGATCGCCATGGCAGCCGGTCCGTGATGATCAGCGCCAATCTGGCCATCGCCGTCTTTGGCTTTTTCACGGCGTCCGGCCTTGGTTCCGGCAACCTGTGGCTGATCGGCCTCTATCTGGGCGGCGGGCTGATGCTCGTTGGCTGCGTCGCCGGCCCCCTCGCCGGCACGATTGCGGCGATGTACCCGGCCGAGGTGCGCTTCACAGGGGTTGCGCTCAGCATCAATCTTGGCGGCATGCTGGGCGGAACAATGACCCCTTACGTCGCCACCGTTGTGGCGAACCGCCATGGCCTCCCGGCCGTCGGCTGGTGCCTGACCCTCACCGCGCTGGTCTCCGCCGCCGCCTTTGCTGTCGCGACGCGGCAAAGTCCGGTCTGCGACGCCCTGACGCCGGCGGAGACCTGATGCGGCGACCGCCCGCCGAAGTCGTCACTTACAATCGGAGGCTACACATTGTTCAACGCTGTCCTTCCGCCCACGCGGGTGCTCGTCGCCAGCATGATCGGCACAACGATTGAATACTGCGATTTCTGGCTGTTCGCCACCGCGGCGGTGCTGGTGTTTCCGAACCTGTTCTTTCCGGCCAGCTCCCCGGACGGCGCCATGCTGCAATCCATGGCGACCTTCGGCGTCGCTTTTCTGGCGCGGCCGGTTGGCGCGATGGCGTTTGGCCACTTCGGCGATCGCATCGGCCGCAAGGCCACGCTGGCGGGCGCGCTGGTGATCATGGGCGTTTCCACGACATTGATTGGCCTGCTTCCCGGCTACGCCAGCATCGGCGTCGCCGCGCCAGTGCTGCTGACGCTGTGCCGGCTGGGCCAGGGGCTGGGTGTTGGCGGCGAATGGGGCGGAGCGGCGCTGCTGGCGACCGAGAACGCGCCGCCTGGCCGGCAATGCTGGTATGGCTGTTTCGCCCAGCTGGGAGAACCCCTGGGCTTTTGCCTCGCCAATGGCGTGTTGCTGCTGCTGACTGTCATGATGGACGACAGCGCCTTTCTCCGTTGGGGCTGGCGTATTCCCTTCATCGCCAGCGCCGCCCTTGTCATGTTCGGCCTCTATGTCCGGCTCAATCTGGAAGAAACGCCGGCCTTCACCCGGATCCAGGCCCAGAACCATGTCAGGCGCGTTCCACTTCTGGCGATCCTGCGCGACCATCCCGGCGCCATGTTGACCGGAGCCCTTGGCCTGACGGCCGCATTCGCGCTGGCTTGCCTGATATCCGTGTTCAGCCTGGGCTGGGGAACGGCCCACCATATCGCGCCACATCACACGCTGCTGTCCATTCTGTTGCTGGGCCGGATAATCTATGCCTTCGTTATTCCCGCCGCGGCGTGGCTCAGCGATCGCCATGGCAACTGGCCCATAATGATCGGCGCAAATCTGGCCATCGCCGCCTTTGGCTTTTTCACGGCGTCCGGCCTTGGTTCCGGCAACCTGTGGCTGCTCGGCGTCTATCTGACCGGCGGGCTGATGCTCGTTGGCTGCATCGCCGGCCCCCTCGCCGGCGCGCTTGCGGCGATGTACCCGGCCGAGGTGCGCTATACAGGGGTTTCACTCAGCCTCAATCTTGGCGGCGTTCTGGGCGGGGCGATGACGCCTTACGTCGCCACCTTTGTGGCGGGCCGCCATGGCCTCCCGGCCGTCGGCTGGTGCCTGACCATCACCGCGCTGGTCTCCGCCGCCGCCTTTGCTGTCGCGGCGCGGAAAAGTCCGGTCTGCGACGCCCTGGCGCCGGCGGAGACCTGATGCGGCGACGGACGGGCCGGGCGGGCGCGCCGGCCCGCGACGTAAGGGGCGTCAAACCCGGAATATGCAGTGCTTTTCTCTTCATACGACGCAAGACATCTCCGGCGCCTGAAGAGAGACGCCATGTGACCAGCGGGACCCTGATGCAGCGAAAGCAGTATTGCCGGCGGGGCGTTGGCGATTTACGCAGCGTCACAATGGGTTCCCGCCAGAACAGACGCCAGTGCGCGCCAGCCGCTCCTCCCGGGTGGCTGGCGCGCCTGTCGCGGTTCTGAACCGCGCGGCGATCGCGCCGGGCCCGCCAGACAACAGCATGCCGGAGCCCGCAGCGTGTCCAGTTCAACAGTCACCCCGCCCGCCAATTCACCGGCGCGGGTTCTCGCCGCCAGCCTGATTGGCACGACAATCGAATTCTTCGATTTCTATGTCTACGCCACCGCCGCGGTGCTGATCTTTCCAAAGCTGTTCTTCCCGGCCAGCGATCCCACCAGCGCCCTGCTGCAATCCTTCGCCACCTTCGCCATCGCCTTTTTTGCCCGCCCCATCGGCGCGGCGATCTTCGGCCACTTCGGTGACCGCATCGGTCGCAAGGCCACCCTGGTTGCCGCGCTGATGACCATGGGCATTTCCACGGTGCTGATCGGGCTTTTGCCTGGCTACGAAACCATCGGCGTGGCGGCGCCGCTGCTGCTGGCCCTTTGCCGGTTGGGTCAGGGGCTCGGCCTTGGCGGCGAATGGGGCGGCGCCGTGCTGCTCGCCACCGAGAACGCCCCGCCCGGCAAGCAGGCCTGGTATGGCATGTTCCCGCAGCTGGGCGCGCCCATCGGCTTCATTCTCGCCAATGGCTCGTTTCTGGCGCTCGACCACATGATGACCAACGAGCAGTTCCTGAACTGGGGCTGGCGGCTGCCGTTCATCATCAGCGCCGCCCTGGTGCTCGTTGGCCTCTATGTGCGGCTGAAGGTGACGGAGACGCCGGCCTTCCGCAAAGCCGTGCAGCATAATGAGCGGGTGCGCGCGCCCATGCTCGCCGTGCTGCGCGAATACCCCGGCGCCCTGGTGCTTGGCTCGATCGGCTCCATGGCCACCTTCGTGCTGTTCTACCTGATGACCGTGTTCTGCCTGAGCTGGGGCACCGCCCGCCTCGGCATTCCGCGCGATACATTCCTGCCCCTGCAGATGCTGGCGGTGGTGTTCTTCGGCATCGGCATTCCGGTTTCGGCCGTGTTGGCCGACCGTCTCGGCCGACTGTGGGTGTTGATCGGCGTCAGCCTGGCCATCGCCGTTTTCGGCTTCTTCACCGGGCCGATGTTCGGCTCCGGCAACATCTGGCTGGTTGGCCTGTACCTGATCATCGGCCTGACCCTGATGGGCTTCACGTATGGCCCGCTGGGAACGGCGCTGGCCGAGCTGTTCCCCACCTCGGTGCGCTACACCGGCTCGTCGCTGACCTTCAACATCGGCGGCATCCTCGGCGCATCGCTGGCGCCTTACATCGCCACCTCGCTGGCCACCACGCACGGCCTCGGCGCCGTGGGCTGGTATCTGACCATCGCCGCCCTGCTGACCGCCGCGGCCCTGGCGCTGGCCGCCCGGCGCATCGCCAGCCACAGCGTGGCGATCAGTCCGGCGGAGTAAGCGGCGCGGGGCAAGCGCCTTACGCCAGCCGCCCGCGCAAGCCATACGTATGCGAAAGGGCGGCTCCGGCCGCCCTTTCCCGTTCCGGCGCCGCGCTTTCCCGTGAGAAAGGGCGGCGCATCATGGCCAGACCGCACTCGGATGCGGCGCGCCCGGGTCAGCCGGCTACCGCACCGCCACCGGGGTGAAGATCGCCTGCACCGAACCGGTGATGCGCGGCGGCGACAGGATCACCATGAACTCGCTCGCCTTGTCGGCGGCCAGATCCCTGGTGACGATATTTTCCAGGATGTAGGTGCCCTTGCGCGCCAGCAGCTCCTGATGGACCGGGAACAGGTCCTTGGTCTCGCCCGGCAGCACTTCCAGCGCCGCCGTATCCGAACCGATGGCGATGACGCCCTTGCCGGTCAGATATTTGGCCCCGTCCATGCCAAGGCCCGGCTGCACGGCGATATATTTCTTGTTGTCCTTGCCGATCATGTCGGCCCAGCCGGTGTGCAGCAGCACCACGTCGCCCTGACGGATCTCGACGCCCTGCTTCTTCGCCGCCTCCTCGATCTCCTTGCTGTTGATCGGCGTGCCTTCCTTCAGCATGTCGACGCCTTTCAGCGCGGCGATGTCGAGCAGCACGCCGCGCGCCACCACTGGCGGAAACTTCTCAAGCCCCAGCTTCTTCAGGCCCTTGATGTCGGCGAACTCGTGGATCTTGTGGCCGTTGTAATAGACGTGGTCGACGCCCAGATGGCCAAGACCGTCGATATGGGTTCCGGCGCCGTTCCAGCCAACGATCATGTCGTCGTTGTAAGTGGCCTTGTTGGGACCGAAGGTTCCGGCGGGACCGGCCTGGGCCGGCTGCACCACCATGATCTCCATCTTGCGCGGCTCATAGGCCGGCAATGACAGGTTGGACTCCATGGCGAGGTTGTAAACCTTGCCGGTCTTGACCAGGTCGGCCGCCTTTTTCACCAGCTCGGGCGTCTGGTAATTGGCGGCGCCCACCTCATCCTTTGGGCCCCACTTGGACTTCGTCCAGTCCTGTTCGGTTTTCCCGGCCGGCGCCGCGTCGTCCTTTGCCAGCAGCTGGCCGCCCGACGCCGCCGCCATGGCCAGCGCCAGCGCCGCCCCCAGACCTGCCCGCCGCGCGGTGGCCATGCGTTCCCTGGATACAGGCACAAATGTCATGAATTGTCCTCCCCGCAGACCTGTTTGCCCGCCCATCTCACCGGGCGGTCGTGGTTCTTCGAGATTGCCGTTGCATGGGCGGCGCTTTTCACGCCTGTCCTGACGCCCCCGGCGCATGAAGTTTGCGGCGCCTGGCAAGCATTAATCAAGCTTCCCGCAGCCCACACTTTCGTGTCTGGCAAGGAAAAACCACCGCTTACGTCGACCGCCCCTGATTTTTCATGAACGTTGGGCGGAAATTCTGGAGAGCCCGCAAAACACAACGGGCGCTCCAGCCTGGCCGGAGCGCCCGTTGATGGTCGTTCATTGTCGCGCCGGCGTCTCACCGCCAGCGTGGACATTCGCTCCGGGTCAGTGGATGCCGTCGCCGCGCAGGTAACCTTCCTTGCGGTTGTCCGGCATCAGCAGGCCGACCACCAGCACCAGCACGGCCATGGCGGTGACGTACCAGCCAAACCAGGACTCATGGCCGGCGTTTTTCAGGGCCAGCGCCACGTATTCGGCGGTGCCGCCGAACACCGCATTGGCCACCGCATAGGGAAAGCCGACGCCGAGTGCCCGCACTTCCGGCGGAAACAGCTCGGCCTTCACCACGCCGCTGATCGACGTATAGAAACTGATCATCAGCATGCCGGCCAGCACCAGCGCGCCAGCGATGAAGGGGGTCGACGCGGTGGCGATCCGCGCCAGCAGCGGCACGGTGCAGACAATGCCCAGGACGCCAAAGATAATGATGAAGGTGCGGCGGCCGAGCTGGTCCGACAGGGCGCCGAACGCCGGCTGCGCCAGCATGAAAATGAACAGCACCGAGGTCATCACCACGCTGGTGGCGGCGGCGGGCAACCCCGTGGTGTTGATCAGATACTTCTGCATGTAGGTCGACCATGTGTAGAACATGAGCGACCCGCCGGCCGTCAAACCAAGCACCAGAAGGAACGCCTTGGGATGCTGCGCCAGCAGGGCCCGCAGCGACCCGGCCTCCTTGCGCTGGGCGTGATCATCCGACAGCGTTTCGGTCAGCGTGCGGCGCAGGAACAGGGCGATGAGGGCGGCGACGGCGCCGATGAAGAATGGAATGCGCCAGCCCCAGGCCCGCATGTGCTCGTCATCGATCGTCGCGTGAAGGATCAGCACGACCAGCGACGCCAGCAACTGGCCGCCGATCAGCGTCACATACTGGAAGGAACTGAAGAAACCGCGTCGCCCGGCCTTGGCCACCTCGCTCATGTAGGTGGCGCTGGTGCCGTATTCGCCGCCGACGGAAAGGCCCTGCACCATGCGGGCAAGCAGCAGCAGCGCCGGGGCCAGAACGCCGATGCTCTGGTAGGTCGGCAACAGACCAATCATCAGCGAACCGCCACACATCATCAACACGGCGATGATCATCGAGCGCTTGCGGCCGAAGCGGTCGGCGATCATGCCGAACAGCCAGCCGCCGATCGGCCGCATCAGGAAGCCGATGGCGAACACCGCCGCGGCGTTCATCAACTCAACGGTGGGGTTGCTCTTGGGAAAGAAGGCGTGCGCGAAATAAACCGCCGTGAACGCGTAGGCGTAAAAATCGAACCATTCGACCAGATTGCCGGAAGACGCGGCGAAAATCGCGAAAATACGTTTTCCGTCAGACATTTCGCTGACATCGGACCCGGTCGCCGGGGGCGTGGCGGCATGACTCATGAAAAGCTCCTGCAATTCACCATCAACCCCCGCGCCCGGCATAGGGCTGATCAACGATAAATCAATAACATGGCCAGGATTTTTCCGGCCTGTCGCCCCAATCGGGGGCAGTTTCTCCCCATATGTCCCAATCTGGTCACAACACTGCCAGGCGGGCGCTGCCGGCGCCGCCCGCATTGGCGCTTTCGCCGCGCCAGGCGCGCAATCCCTCCGCGCCACGCGGGCCGGATGACGATGAGAGGCGCGGATGGGCTCGCTGCTTACGTCAACCAGCGTTTGCGGCGGCGATAACTCTTGACGGCGCGGAAAGATTTGCGGTCGCCCTCCGACACCCCCAGGTAAAACTCCTTTACGTCCGCGTTGGCGCGAAGCATCTCCGCGTCGCCGTCCATCACCACGCGCCCGGTTTCAAGGATGTAACCGTAAGTGGCGTACTTGAGGGCCATATTGGTGTTCTGTTCGGCCAGCAGGAAGGATACGCCCTCGCTCGCGTTCAGTTCCTTCACGATTTCGAAGATTTCGCCAACGATCTGCGGCGCCAGCCCCATGGATGGCTCATCCAGCAACACCAGCGTCGGGCGCGACATCAGCGCCCGGCCAATGGCGCACATCTGCTGCTCGCCGCCGGAGGTATAGCCGGCCATGGATTTGCGCCGCTCACGCAGGCGCGGAAAATAGCCGTACACCTTCTCCAGGTCCTGGCGGATCGCCGCCGCGCCGTCGCGGCGGGTGAAGGCGCCGGTCAGCAAATTCTCCTCGATGGTGAGATGACCAAAGCAATGACGCCCCTCCATCACCTGGATGCAGCCGCGCCGCACCAGTTCGTTGGGGCTCATGCGGTCGACGCGCTCGCCCTGGAACATGATGGAGCCGCGCGTCACCTCGCCCCGCTCCGCCCCCAGCAGGTTGGAGATGGCCTTCAGCGTGGTGGTCTTGCCGGCGCCATTGCCGCCAAGCAAGGCGACGACGCCGCCACGCGGCACCTCAAGCGAAACGCCCTTCAGCACCAGAATGACGTGGTCGTAGATGACCTCGATATTGTTGACGGCCAGGATGACGTCGCGGCCAGCCTCGCGGTTGACGTCCCCGGGCGGCGTCATGGCCGCGCTGCTGTCCATCACCATTGGTTCTGCTCCCTGATGACAAGCCTGGCCGGATCCGCGCCCCGACCCTGTCCCCATGCAGCCGGATCACGGCGCGCCGCTTCGCACGACGACAGCGCGTAAAGCCGGATCGTCAGGGACAACCTTGCCGCAGCACCGGCGCGGTTGCCCTGACCACTGGAGCCGACCCGCCGGCCCCGGTTGCCGGAGCGCCGCCTATTTGCTGTCGCAGGCTTCCGTGCGCTTCGGCCAGCCGGCGTTTTTCTCCACGTAGTCCTTCGCCGCGGCGGCCGCGACCGGCCCCACCTTGTCCTCCATCGGTTTGATGGGCCCGCCGACCTTCACATATTTCTGGCCGTCCCACTCCTGCACAAAGGCGGCGCCATGGCCGTTATGGTCGGCGCAGCTCAGCTTCAGCGGATCGGTGAAGCCTTCCATGCCCAGCTCTTTCAGCCGCTCCGGCGTCAGGTTGATGGCCTCCAGCCCCCGGCGCACGTCCTCGCCGGTCACCGCCTTCTTGCCTGTGAGCTTCTGGGCGTTGCGGATGCCTTCGGCGATCAGCATCGAATTGTAGACGCCGCGATTGTAGAGCACCTCGCCTTCCTTGCCCTTGGCGACCTTGCTCAGCCCCTTGTCGACCACGTGTTTCTGGATGTCCTTCAGCACCGGGAAATCCGTGCCGACGCCGTGCCAGTTGAGTTCGCGAAATCCTTTGGCGCCGGGGCCAGCGGAGCGGGCGTCATCCTCGGACGGCCACCAGATCGAGATGAAGCGGTTCATCGGATAGTTGATGCGCGCCGCTTCCTTGATGGCGGTGGGGTTGAGCGCGCCCCAGCCGTACATCACCATGTAGTCCGGTTTGTCGCGACGCACGCCAAGCCATTGCGACGACTGGTTCTGCATGTCGGTGGCGGCCACCGGATACAGCTTCAGCTCGAAACCAAGGTCTTTGGCGAACTGCTCGAACATCGGGATCGGCTCCTTGCCGAAACCGGCGTCGAGGTAGATGTAGCCGATTTTCTTACCTTTCAGCTTGTCCAGTCCCCCCAGTTCATCGGCGATATGCTTGATGATGACGGAGAGACCATCCCAATAGGTGTTGGGCGGGTTGAAAATCCAGGGGAAGGTCTGGCCGTCCGCCGAGGCCGACAGGCCATAGGCCATGGACAGCACCGGGATCTTGTCAACGGCGGCGCGCGGGATCAGCGGCAGGGTGATGCCGGTGGACCAGGGGTTCACCATCACCGGGTTGCGGCCCTTCACCGCCTCATAGCACTCCAGCCCCTTCTTGGTGTCGTAACCGGTTTCGCATTCCTCGATGACGATCTTCGCGCCGCCGATGCCGCCGTCACGCTGGTTCAGCATTTCCAGATAGTCGCGCATGCCGTTGGCGATCGGAATGCCGGAGCCGGAGAACGGCCCGGTGCGATAGGTGAACAGCGGCACGAAATTGGCGTCCTTGCCGTCCTGCGCCTGAACGGGAGCCAGTTGCCCGCCCAGAAGCATGGCGGCGCCCGAGGCTGCCGAAAGCAGAACCTTGCTCATGTAACCCATGGCTGTCGTCCTCCACGTGCGGCGCGGCGCCCTGCCATTGCTGCTGGCGCTGGCCTGTTATGGTTTCGTCCGTTCGCGACGCCCCGCGCTGGCCCGCTTCAATAGGGAAACGGCCAGACGCGCAGCTTCTGCTTGATGGTCCGCCAGATGCTGGCGAGCCCATGCGGCTCCACGATCAGGAAGCCGATGATCATGGCGCCGACGACCATGAAGGTGATGTGTTCGATGGTGGCGGCGCCAACGCTGAGCCCCAGCATGGGAAACAGCGATTTCAGCACGATCGGCAGGCCGTAGATCAGCGCCGCGCCGAAGAACGAGCCAATCAGGCTGCCAAGGCCGCCAATGATCACCATGAACAGGATCAGGAACGACTGGCTGATGGAGAACACCTCCGGCTCGGCCGAACCGTACCAGAGGAACACCATCAGGGCGCCGGCGACGCCGCAATAGAAAGACGACACGGCGAAGGCCAGCAGCTTGGTGGGCAACAGGCGGATGCCCATCAGCTCGGCGGCGATGTCCATGTCGCGCACCGCCATCCAGCTGCGTCCCACCCGCCCGTGCACCAGGTTTGAGGCAATCCACGTCAGCAGCGCGACGATCGACAGCACCACCAGATAACGCAGCTCCGGCGTGGCGTGCGGCCCGGTGATCGGCATGCCGAACAGGGTGCGCACCGGCGCTTCGATCGCCCCGGACACGTTGTTGTTGTACAGCCACGGAATGCGGATGAAGCACCATTGCAGGAAGAACTGCGCCGCCAGCGTCGCCACCGCCAGATAAAAGCCCTTGATGCGCAGCGACGGCAGGCCGAAAAGCACCCCGACCGCCGCTGAGAAGAACCCCGACGCCAGGATCCAGACGATCAGGTTCACCTCGGGGAAGAAGGTGGTGAGCTTGTAGCAGGCGTAGGCGCCCACCCCCATGAAGCCGGCGGTGCCCAGCGAGAGCTGGCCGGTGTAGCCGGTGAGCAGGTTCAGCCCCAGCGCCGCCAGCGCGAACACCAGCAGCGGAATCATCACCGCGCTGAGCAGGAAGCCGCCGCCAAACAGCGGCGTCGCCACGAAGGCGAGCAGCAGGATGATGGCGAGGCCAATGCGGTCCTGGCGGATCGGAAACACCGCCATGTCCGCCTTGTAGCTGGTCCTGAACTGACCGGTTTCGCGGTAAAGCATGGCGCGGCCCCTCAGATCCGTTCGATGATTTTTTCGCCGAACAGCCCCTGGGGCCGGAACAGCAGGAACGCGAGGGCGATGAAATAGGCCAGCCAGGTCTCGACGCCGCCGCCCACCAGAGGCCCCCAGTAAAACTCACCCAGTTTCTCGCCGACGCCGATGATGAGCCCGCCGACGATCGCCCCCGGAACCGAGGTGAAGCCGCCCAGCACCAGCACCGGCAGCGCCTTCAGCGCCACGATCTCCAGCGCGAACGACACCTCCGAGCGGGCGCCCCACATGATGCCGGCGGCCAGCGCCACCACGCCGGCGGCGAACCAGACGATCACCCAGATCTGGTTGAGCGAAATGCCCACCGACAGCGCCGCCTTGTGGCTGTCCGCCACCGCGCGCAGGGCCCGGCCTATGCGGGTTTTCTGGAAGAACACCGCCAGGGCCGCCACCATGATGGAGGCGATGACCGCGGCCGCGATGTCGATCTTCTGGAACGACACCCGCCCGCCCAGCATTTCCACATCAATGACGCCGCGCGGCAGGCCCAGCTGCGCGGTGATCATCGCCTTGGGATTGCCGCCGAACACCAGCTCGCCGAAGCCAATGAGGAAATAGGTGAGCCCGAAGGTGGCCATGAACAGGATGATGTCCGGCTGGTTGACCAGCGGCCGCAACACCACCCGCTCCACCGCGACCGCCAGCAGGAACATCACCACCAGGGTCAGCGCCAGCGCCACATATGCCGGAACGCCCTTTTCATACAGGCCAACCAGGGTCAGCGCCGCGAACACCACCATGATGCCCTGGGCGAAGTTGAACACGCCGGAGGCCTTGAAGATCAGCACGAAGCCAAGCGCGATCAGGGCGTAGAGCACGCCGGAGACCAGCCCGTCCCACAGCGCCTGGACCAGCAGGTCCGGCGCCCCGGCCATCTGGACGAAGGGATCGATGAAGATGTTGTAGAGCATCGTCCCGTCTCCTGGAGCATTTTCTGAAAAGTGACCGCCACTTTTCGTCACCAACATGCGTCAGACCAAGGATATGAAGCGCTCCCGGCAGGTCCCGCCGCAAACGCGCTAGTGCGCCACGCCGAGATAGGCGTCGATGACGGCCTGGGTAGCCTTCACCTCGTCCGGCGCGCCGTCGGCGATCTTGCGGCCGTACTCCAGCACCACCACCCGGTCGGAAAGATCCATCACCACGCCCATGTCGTGCTCGATCAGGGCGATGGTGACGCCGAAAGCGTTGTTGACGTCGAGGATGAAGCGGCACATGTCCTCCTTCTCCTCCAGGTTCATGCCCGCCATCGGCTCGTCGAGCAGCAGCAGGTCCGGCTCCATGGCCAGCGCCCGTCCCAGCTCCACCCGCTTCTGCAGGCCGTAGGGCAGCTTGCCGACCGGCGTCTTGCGCACCGCCTCGATTTCCAGAAAATCGATGATCTCCTCGACGACGCGACGGTGGCGGATTTCCTCGTCCAGCGCCGGGCCATGGCGCCACAGCTGCCAGAAGAAACCGCGCTTCATGTGCAGGGTGCGGCCGGCCATGATGTTGTCGAGCGTGCTCATGCCCTTGAACAGGGCGACGTTCTGGAAGGTGCGTGAAATGCCCTGGGCCGCCGCCCGGGAGGGACGCATGCGCCGCCGCGTCTGGCCACGGAAGCTGATGCGGCCTTCCTGCGGGTGATAGAAACCGTTGATGACATTGAGCATCGAGGTTTTGCCGGCGCCGTTGGGGCCGATGATCGCCCGCACCTCGCCCTTGCGGATATCGAAGGAAACGTCGCTGATCGCCTTGACGCCGCCGAAGCGCAACGAGACGTTCTCCACGGTGAGCAGCGGCTCACCCTTCGCCACGCTGTCGTCCCTGCGGCTGAAAAGCGCCTGACCATTCATGCCCTGGTTGCTCATGGCCGCCCCCCATTCGCCCGCGCCTGATCCGCCAGCGCCTGTGGCTGCCCGCCGCCCAGGTCATGAACCCGCAGCCGCGCCGACAGCTGGCCCTTGCGCCCGTCCTCAAAGGTCACTTCGGTCGTGATGTCGGCCTCGGCGGAACCGTCGTAGAGCGCCCGCACCAGCGGCGCGTAGCGCTCGGCGATGAAACCCCGCCGCACCTTCTGGGTGCGCGTCAGTTCGCCATCGTCCGGGTCCAGCTCCTTGTGCAGGATGATGAAACGGCGCACCTGCGAGGGCGCCATCGCCTCTTCCTGCGCCAGCGCGGCGTTGGCGGCGATGATGTCCTGGCGCAGCAGCCCGGCCACCTGGGGGTGGGCGGCGAGTTCCTGGTAGGAGGCGTAGACCACGTTGTTGCGCTCGGCCCAGGCCGCCACCGCCGTCAGGTCGATGTTGACGAAGCAGGCCACGTCGGCGCGACCGTCGCCAAAGGCCACCACTTCCTTGATGTTCGGATAGAACTTCAGCCGGTTCTCGATGTACTTCGGCGCGAACAGAGCCCCGCCAGCCAGCCGGCCGACGTCTTTGGCCCGGTCGATGATCTTCAGGTCGCCGTCGCTGGTGAAGAAGCCGGCGTCGCCGGTTTTCACCCAGCCATCCGGCGTCATCGCCTCGCGGGTCTTGTCGTCCTCGCGGAAATAGCCGGTGAACATACCTGGCGAGCGGAACTGCACCTCGCCGTCATCGGCGATGCGCAGATCGACGCCCGGCGCCGGCGGCCCCACCGTGTCGGGCCGCGCCCGCCCGTCCGGCTGGGCGGTGACGAACAGGAACGCCTCCGTCTGGCCGTATAGCTGCTTCAGATTGATTCCCAGCGACCGGTACCAGGAGAACAGCTCCGGGCCGATCGCCTCGCCCGCCGTGTAAGCCACGCGGATTTTCGAAAAACCCAGCGTGTTCTTCAGGGGACCATAGATGAGCGCCTCGCCCAGCGCATACGCCAGCCGCCCGGCAACGGGCGTGGGCCGGCCCTCGAGAATGGCCTCGCCATGACGGCGCGCCACGGCGATGCACCGCCGGTAGAGCCATTGCTTGAACCGGCCGGCGTCCTGCATGCGGATGGTGATGCGCGTCAGCAGGCTCTCCAGCACCCGCGGCGGCGCGAAATAATAGGTCGGGCCGATCTCGCGCAGATCCTCGGTCACGGTGTCGGCCGATTCGGGGCAGCAGACGCAGAAACCGGCGACCATGGCCTGGGCGAAGGTGAGGTAGTGGTCCCCCACCCACGCCAGCGGCAGATAGGCCAGCACCTCCTCCCGCTCGTCCAGCCGGTCGAACTGGCAGGTGCTGCGGGCGGCGGCGACAGCGCGCTCATGGCTGATCATCACGCCCTTGGAGCGGCCGGTGGTGCCGGAGGTGTAGAGAATCACCGACAGGTCGGCGCCGCGCCCGGCGGCGATCTCGGCGTCCAGCCACACCTCGCCGCCAACACCTTGCGCCGCCAGCCGCTCCCGCCCCCGCGCCATCACCTGGTCGAGGTCATGCAACTGGCCGTGGTCATAGTCGCGCAGACCGCGCGGCTCGTCATAAATGATGCCCCGAAGCTCCGGCAACTGGTCGGCCACCGCCAGCAGTTTGTCGACCTGCTCCTGGTCCTGCACCACGGCGAAGCGGGCGCCGGCGTGGGCGCAGACAAAGGCCAGCTCATCCGCCACCGCATCGGCGTAGACCGGCGCCGGCGTGGCTCCGAGCGCATGCGCCGCCATCACCGCCCAGTACAGGCGCGGCCGGTTGAAGCCGATGATCGAGATGCAGTCGCCGCGCTTCACGCCGAGCGCCGCGAGGCCGCTGGCCATGGCGCGCGCCTCACGGCGGGTTTCCGCCCATGTCCAGGTCTGCCAGACGCCGCGATCCTTGTGCCGCCAGGCCGGGCGCGCGCCACGGTCCGCCGCGTGCAGGTCAAGCAGTCGGGCAAAGGTTTCGCCAGACGCGGCCGCCGCCGGCGCGGGGGCCTGAACGGCGCCTTGCGTGAATTTTTCAGCCTCTGGAATGGCTGCGGACACGCGATTTCCTCCAGCCAGATCGCGCCTTGCCGTCATTCACAGAAGTTTGGCGACGCATTTTTATCCTGTCAGCACAGAGCCTTGCAGAAATACATGAGCGGCACAACACGTCAAAACGGCGACTTTCGCCATACTATTGTCGAATTGCCTCACATCGTCCGCCGTGCCGGGCGAGGTACTTGCCCCGACCGGCCCTGACAAGTAATCGCCGATAAGTAATCTCATTGATGCAATGCACCGATCGCGAGGGGGTGAACGTCGCTGGTGAAAAAAACCCGCTGCGCCGCCTGGCCAGCGCGCGAAGGGTGAGATACGTCGCGCGCGGAAGGCGCCGGCGGCGCCTGACTTTATCCGGGACGTGGAGATGTGGTGTCTTCGCGTTCTGGCATGACAGCAAACAGCCCAGCGCCGGGGAGCCCCATGAGAGGCAACAGTTTCCGATTTGGCCGCCGCATGGCCGGGGCCGCCCTGGCGGTCGCCATGGCGCTGGCGCTCCAGGCGCTGCCGGCGCTGGCGCACCCTCATGTGTGGGTCACGGCCTCGGCCGCGCTGGTGTTCGACCAGCAGGGCCGCGTCACCGCCATTCGTCACCGCTGGCTCTTCGACAAGGCGTTCTCCGCCTACGCTGTCCAGGGTCTGGACAAGAACGGCGACGGCAAATTTTCGCGCGAGGAGCTGGCCGGGCTGACGAAGGAGAACATCGACGGCCTCACCGAATTCGGCTGGTTCACCAACCTGAAGATCAACGGCGCCAAAACCACATTCAGCCCGCCCAGGGACGGCGCCATGGATATGGTCGACGGCCAGATCGCACTCAGCTTCCTGCTGCCGCTCGAAAAGCCGGCGGCTCCCGGCAAGGCGCTGATGCTCGACATTTCGGACCCCACCTATTTCGTGGCGTTCTCGCTCGCCGATGGCGATGGCGCCATCACGCTGGAGCACGCCCCCGCCGGCTGCGCCACCAGCATCACCCGCCCCAGGGCCCCGCCGCCGCAAACCCGGAACCTGACCGAGGATTTCTTCAATGCCCTCAACCAGGCCTCCGATTATGGCAGCCAGTTCGCCAACAAGGTTGTGGTGGCCTGCCCGTGAACCACATGCCTGTGCACCATATGCCCATGACCCATATGCCCATGACCCATACGCCCACGAGCGACAGTGATGACTGAGGTCAGAACCGGCGTCGCGTCCGTCAGCGGCCAGCTGGCGCAAACCAGGTCGGGCGGCCGCCTCATCCGGCGCCTGCTGTTCATGGCGGTCGCCGTGGCCATCGTCTCCGGCGGCCTTGCCCTGCTGGCGCTGGCGTTCTCCCAGGCCGCCCCACCGCCGCCCCGCAACCCGTTTGCCGGCGGCATGGCGGAAACGGCCGCCGGGGGACGTATCGGCGCCGTCATTATCGCCATGCAGTCGGCGTTTTACCGGGCGCTGACCCAGGGGCTTCAGGCGTTCTCCAGCGGCGGCGCCGGCCTGTGGGGCCTGCTGGGCGTCAGCTTCGCCTATGGGGTGTTCCATGCCGCCGGGCCGGGGCACGGCAAGGCGGTGATCTCGGGTTATCTCGTCGCCAACGAGCGCACCCTGGCGCGCGGCGCGGCGCTCAGTTTCGCCGCCGCCATGCTGCAGGCGGTGGTGGCGGTCGCCCTCGCGCTTGTCCTGTCGCTGGTGTTCAACGCCACCGCCGCCCTGGTGAAACGCAGCGTGACGGTGGTGGAGCTGGTCAGCTTCGCCCTGGTGGCGCTGCTCGGGCTGGCGCTGACCTGGCGCAAGGCCGGCGCCCTGGCGAACCTCGGCGCCCCCCAGCTGGCCGACGCCGGTTGCGGGCCCGGCTGCGACCACGCCCACATGCCGGGGCCGGAGGCGGTGGACCGCGCCCGCGATCTGCGGGCCATGGCGGGCGTGGTGCTGGCTGCTGGCGTGCGGCCCTGTTCCGGCGCGCTGATCGTGCTGGCCTTCGCCCTGTCGCAGCGGGCGCTCGCGGCCGGCGTCGCCGCCACCTTCGCCATGGCGGTGGGCACGGCGCTCACCACCGGCGCCATCGCGGCGCTGGCGGTGTTCGCCAAACGGCTGGCGCTCCGGCTCGCCAGCGGCGGTAGCATGAGCGGCGCCCGGTTAATGGCGGCGCTGGAATTGCTGGCCGCCGCGTTCGTGCTGGTGACCGGCCTCGCCCTGCTCGCCGGCCTGCAGACCGGCGGCGGCTGAAGCCGCCTCCTGCTCTCCCTGGGCTGAAAATCCGCCGCGCGCCTCTCCCGCGCGCCTCTCCCGCGCGTCCTGGCGCTCAGGCGATGCGTTCGCGCGCCGCCTCGGCGACGCGGGCGGCGAGCTGGATCAGCGAGCGGTCGGAGCCGGCGGGACCGAGCAGCGACAGGCCAAGCGGTCCGGTTTCGCCGTCGTGCACGGGAATGGTCACCTGGGGGAAGCCAGACAGGCTGGACGGGCACATCAGCCGCAGGGTGCGGTTGCGGAAATCCTCCATGGAGGCTTCCGCCTCGGCCAGGAACGGCGGCGGCGACGGCATGGTCGGCAGCACCAGCACCGTGCCCTCCCCCAGCAGGTCCGCCAGGTGGTTGCGGAAACGCGCCGCCAGCGCGCGCGATTCGGCCAGCAGCGTTTCGGTGACGTCCTTGCCGGACGCGAAGCGCTCGGCCAGAGAGGCGTTCATCACCGGGGCATGCCGCTCAATGAAGGTCTTGTGAGCCTCCCACGCCTCCCAGGACTGCATGTGGCGCAGGGCCCAGCACAGATTGTCGAGATTGGGCGCCGCCGCGGCGATATCGAAGCAGCCAAGGCGCAGCTCCACCCGCCGCAGCGCCACCTCCAGCGCCGCCGCCGCTTCAGGGCGGGCAAGGCCAAAGCAGGCCCGGTCGACGAGAAAGCGCGCCGCGCCGGGCAATGGCGTCGGGTCATCCCCCAGCAGCACGTCGCCCACGGCGGCCAGGGTTTCGGCGCTGCGGGCGAACCAGCCCACCGTGTCATAGCTGGGCGACAGCGGCTCCACCCCGGCGGTGTCCACCCGTCCCCAGGTGGGGCGAATGCCGAACACGCCGCAATAGGAGGCCGGCGCGCGCAGCGATCCGGCCGTATCGGTGCCCAGGGCGAAATCAACCTGCCGCGCCGCCACCGCCACCGCTGAGCCCGATGATGACCCGCCGGAAATTCGCCCGGGCGCAGCCGGATTGACCGGCGAGCCAAAATGGATGTTGCGCCCCAAAATCGAATAGGCGAATTCGTCCGTCTGCGTCTTGCCGGCAAACCGGGCGCCGGCGTCGAGCAGGGTCTGCACCACTGGCGCGGTTTTGGCGCGCACGCCGGACGCGGCGAGCTTCACCGGATTGCCACACCCCGTGGGGTAGCCAGCCACGTCGATCACGTCCTTCACCGCGAAGGAAAGCCCCTGGAGCGCGCCAGCCGGCGCGGACGGCGCGGAAGCGTCGGGGTAGGGCATGAAAGCTCTGTAGGGGTCCTCGCGCATGGGCGATCCTGGGTCCTTGCCTTGTCGTCGGTGATCGGCGGCGGACAAATCGCCCGCCGGACCTGATGCGTTGTCGCGGAGCCTGTCCCGGTTCCGGGGTAACCCGGCCCTGCCCCATCCTGAAGGAGCAGCCGCGCTGTCGTGGCCAGCATAAGGCCCAGGGCGCTCCGACTTAAGACCTGACAGCGGGCAACGCCCATGCATGCGCCGCAATCCGGTCCCCGCCCCCTATCCCGCTTCACGGCGCCGGATCAACCCGCCACAACGCACGGCCCCACAGGCGAACAACCCGACACAACCAGCAACCGCCGGGCGCGCCAGCGCCATTGCAATCGGCATTGCCGACCAAATATAGACATCAGGCCACGCCATGGGGTAATCAGCCAGGTGGTCTGGCGCGAGCGCGCAACAACAGGAGACGACGGGTGGCGAACTCAAACGCGACGGCAGGTTCCGGCGGCGTCAACTGGCGTAATCTGGTCACGCTTGGTTCGCTGACCGTGCTGGTCGGCGTCGAGGTTATCGGCGCGGCGATCGCCGGCGGCTGGGCCCTGGCCGGCCTGCTCGACCTCGGGACAACCATCGAATACGCCTTCATGGTCATTTTCGCCGCCATCGCCATTTGGGGCATGGTGAAGTTTGTCCGCGCCGGCCTCAAGATCGAGCCGATCACCCGGCGTTAAAACCGTTTCCAGCAAGGCGCCGCCACGGCGTCTCGGGCACCGGCGTCAGCGGCCCGGCGCCGTCGAACCAGCTGAACAGATTGTCCACGACCAGCTGCGACATGGCGTTGCGGGTGTCGACCGACGCCGAGCCCACATGGGGCAGCAGCACCACATTGTCCATGGCGACCAGCGCGTCAGGCACGCGCGGTTCATCGGCGAACACGTCGAGCCCCGCGGCGGCGATGGTCCCGTTCTGCAAGGCGCTGACCAGCGCCGGTTCATCGACCACCGACCCGCGCGCCACATTGATCAGCACGCCCTGCGGCCCCAGCGCCGCCAGCACGTCCGCGTTCACGAGGTTGCGCGTGCCCGCGCCGCCAGGCGCCACCACGATCAGGAAATCGCACGCCCGCGCGAGGGCGACGGGGCTTTCGCGCCACCGCCAGGCGATGTCCGGCCGCTGGCGCCGGCTGTGCCACTCGATGTTTAGACCAAAGGCCGCGCAACGCGCGGCGATCGCCTCGCCAATGCGGCCAAGGCCAAGGATGCCCACGGTCTTGCCGCGCAGCGATGCGGACAGCGGGAACGCCCCCTGCAACCATTTGCCGGCGCGCAGGAAGCGGTCGGCCTGGGGAATGCGGCGCACCGTGGCGATCAACAGCCCAAGCGTCAGGTCCGCCACCTCGTCGGTCAGCACGTCCGGCGTATTGGTGACGACAATGTTTCGCGCCGCCGCCGCCGCCACGTCGACGCCGTCATAGCCAACGCCGATATTGGCGATGATTTCCAGCACCGGCAGCCGGCCGATGAGCCCGGCGCTGACGCCGCCGAAACCTGCGACGGCGCGCACGCGCGGCCCGACCTCCGCCAGCAGGGCCTCCGGGTCTTCGGCCCCGTGCAAATCATGCACGTCACAACGCCGCTGCAACGCCTGCAATGGCGCGGGCATCATCGGGCTGACCAGCAAAACCTCGGGACGGGACATGTCATCTCCACAGTTGCGGCGCCCCGGCTTCAGATCGCCGCAACGCCCTGTCGTGTTGGCGTTCCTGATTTCCGGGGCCGCGCCCGGGCGCGGCGCCATTCCATGCCGGGTTGCCCGGGGCGATGAGCCGTGTCGCGCCCCTGGGCCCCCTGCGAGGATGGCATAGGGGCTGGCGACCGCAAGGTCCAGACTGATGGAAGGCCCCCTGGGCATGTCCGGGCGCCGGCGCCGTGCGGGTCGCAGGCAGCCCCCAATCAGCGCCCTGAATCAGCGCTCCTGGGGCTGACCGGCCGCCTGCGCATCATTTTCCCGCGCATCCTGAAAATTGTCCGCCGCCCGCCGCAGGAGCTTGCGCAATTTCTTGCGCTCGCGCTGGTCGAAGCCGGCCAGCAGCCGCTGCTCCGCGTCAGCCCACAGCGCCGCCAGCGCGGCGGCGCGTCTTTGCCCCTCGGCGGTCAGACGCACCCGCACCAGCCGCCCGTCCCCCGCGGCGCCGCCGGCGCGGCGCACCAGCCCCTGGGCGGTGAGCCGCGCCACCGCCTTGGAGGCTGTCGGCGGTCGCACGCGCATCAGTTCCGCCAGCGCGCCCATGGTCATGGTTTCGTGGTCGCGCAACGCTTGCAGCAGTTGTTCCTGTCCCGGAAACAGCCCCAGCGCCGACAGGCGTTCGCCAAGCTCAACCCGGTGCAGCCGCGCCAGCACGGTCAGCGCCCAGCCGACGCTCTTGTGCATGGCCTGCGCCGCTGCGGGCGCCTCGTCATGGGAGCCGTCCGCAGCGGGGGGCGCAGCGGGAGCCGCCGCGTCGGCCGGCGGAGCCGGCTCCCGGCGCTTGCCGGCTTTTTTCCGCGCGCCGGCGCCGGCCGGCGCGCCAGCTGACCCACCGGCGGCTGTTTTGGCTGTCCTGCTCACCGCCATGACGCCTCCAGAAACCCCGAAATCCCGCCCTTCCGCGCGCGGAGGGCGCGCGGAAGGCAGGCGGAAGGCGGGCGGGAGGCCGCCAGTCACCTCACCGCCCCACGTGGATAATATGAACATACTGACGGGGCGGTGAAAACGGCGGCGGCGCGGGAAAATGCGCGCGCGCCATCACATTCGTCACGGCGACGCCCCCCGCCCGGGAAGCAGGCGGGACAGCAGCGACAGGCCGGCGTGGATCAGGACGCCGCTCACCGAAATCAGCAGCAGGGCCGCGAACATGCGCGGAATGTTGAGCCGGTAGCCCGCCTCGACGATGCGCCAGGCAAGGCCGCTGCCCTGCCCCGCCGCCCCAGCGGCGATTTCGGCGACGATCGCGCCAATGAGAGCAAGGCCGCCGGCGATGCGCAAACCGGCGAGAAAATGCGGCGCGGCGGTCGGCGCCTCCAGCCGCACGAGCCGCTGCCAGCGGCTGGCCCCATAGAGCCGGAACAGTTCATCCAGCCCCGGATCAATCGCCTGCAACCCGGCGGCGGTGTTGGACAGCACCGGAAAGAACGCGACGAGAAAGGCGCAGACCAGCACGGCCGACCCCGGCTCCAGCCAGACCAGCAGCAGCGGCGCGATGGCGATCACCGGCGTCACCTGCAACACCACCGCGAACGGATACAGCGCCGCCGACAGCAGTCGCGATCTGGAAAACAGCAGCGCCAGCAACACCCCGCCCACCACGGCCAGCGCCAGGGCCTCCAGCGTGGTCCACAAGGTTACGCCGAGCGCCGGCGCCAGGATCGCCCGGTCGCTCCACAGGGTCTGCAACACCTGAACGGGGCCTGGCAGGATATAGGGCGGAATTGCCAGCCAGCGCACCGCCAGCTCCCACAGCGCCAGCGCGGCGAAGCCGGTGAGCAGCGGCGTCAGCAGGCGGAGCGGCGCGCTTCGGGAGGCGGAACCGTTCATGCGACGGCCCCGCTGGCGGCGGCCGCCAGCGCCAGCACGGCGGCGCACTGGCTGGCGTAGGCGGGGCTGGCCCGGAACGCCGCGCCGCGGCCCGGCGGCGCCGTCACGCTGATCTCATCCAGAACCCGCCCCGGCCGGGCGCTCATGATGACGATGCGATCGGCCAGATAGACGCTCTCCCAGCTTGAATGGGTCACGAAGGCGACGGTGAAGCCGAGCTGGTCGCGCAACGCCAGCAGATCGTCATTCAGCCGGGCGCGCGTGAACTCGTCCAGCGCCGCGAACGGCTCATCCATCAACAGCAGGTCCGGGTGGGTGGCGAGCGCCCGGGCGATGGACACCCGCATGCGCATGCCGCCGGAAAGCTCGTGCGGCCAGGCCCGTTCAAAACCGGCCAGCCCCACCAGCGCCAGCATCGCCGCCGCCCGCTCATTGGCCTCGGCCCGCGCCACCCCGGCCAGATCCAGCGGCAGGCGCACATTGGCGAGGGCGCGCGACCACGGCGTCAATGTCGGGTCCTGGAACACGAAGCCGACGCGGCCCGCCGCCGTGAGGCCATCATCGCGCCGCACCTGGCCGCGCGTCGGCGCCAGCAGCCCGGCCATCAACCGCAGCGCCGTCGATTTGCCGCAACCGGAGGGGCCGAGAATCGCCAGGAATTCGCCCGCCCGCACGTCCAGCGTCAGCCCGTCCAGCGCCGTGACGCCATTGCCCCAGGCCAGCGCCACGTCCCGCATCCGCACCAGCGCCGCGCGCCTTTCAGCGTTTTGCTTCAAGCCCGACGCCCCTGTTGACGAATTGCAGGGTGTAGCTGGCGCGCCAGTCGAGGTCCGGCCTGTACAGGCCCGCCTTCGCCATGCGCCGGAAAAAGCTCTCCATGCGCGCGTCGGTCATGGCGCCGATGCCCAGCGTCAGGGCGTCGCCCGATTCCACCAGGCCGTATTGTTTCATCCGCGCCCGGGAAAAATCGATCTGCTCCTGGGTCATGTCGGGATTGTCTTTCAGGATCAGCGCATTGGCGGCGGACGGATCGCCATGCAGATAGTTTCGCCAGCCCAGGATCGAGGCGTCGACGAACCGCTGCGCCAGATCAGGATCGCGCATGACCGTATCGGTCCGCGTCTCGATGGTGGTGGAGTAGGTGTCGAAGCCATGATCGGCCAGCAGGAACACGTTCGGCCTGAAACCACCCTGCTTTTCCACCGCCAGCGGCTCCGAGGTGACGTATCCTTCAGTGACAGAGGCGCGATCGGCCAGGAATGGCGCCAGATTATGGGTGTAGGGCCGGGTGTTTTCCTCGCGAAAACCGTGCTCGGCCTTCAGCCACTGGAAATAGGAGGCCAGCCCTTCGCGGCCAACGAAAATGCGCGCTTTTTTCAGGTCGTCCCAACTGTCCAGCCCCTGCCCCGGCCGCGACATCAGCACCTGGGGGTCCCTCTGGAAAATCGCCGCGATCACCTTGACCGGAATGCCCTCGGCGACGGCCGAGAACGGTTGCAACATGTTGCCGCCCATATAAAAATCCAGGCGGCCCGCCGCCAGCAGCAGCCGGTTGTTGTGCTGCGGCCCGCCGGGAATGATGCTGACGTCGAGGCCATGGCGGGCGTAGGTTCCATCGGCCAGCGCCTGATAGAAGCCGCCATGCTCGGCCTGGGCCAGCCAGTTGGTTCCGAAACGCACCTTTCGCAGTTCAGCCGCCGCCGATGGCGCCAGGCCGGTGAGGAAAACGGCGACCAGCGCGAGCCATATCGCTGATATATAACGCAATAACCGTATGCCAGGGGCGATGCCGCCGGTCGTGATCGCGCCGGCGCCCGGCATTGCGATAACGTCCGCCCGGCGACCCGCCGCGCCAGCTCCGGCCATGCGTAATTGTCCAGAGGTCATGCTTCCCCCGCCCTTTGCCTGTCCGGCCCGTTTCCCGCCGTGCAGCCGTTACGGTATCCTGCCGCCCGAGGCGGACCGCAGAACCGCCGCAGCATGCGCCGCGCCGCTGGCGCCCGCAACACTGATGCCCGCAACACTGATAAGGAAAGCCCCGCCGTGCCCCAAACCCGCGCAGCGCCCATGGTCCGCAGCCGCCTCTGGCGTGAGTTGCCGGCGGAAGCCTTCGGAGCCGCCCGCATGGCCGACGCCATCGCCGTGCTGCCGCTGGCGGCGGTGGAGCAGCACGGTCCGCACCTGCCCACCGGCGTCGACGCCATGATCATGGAGGGCATGCTGGAGCGGGTCCGCGTCCGCATCGAAACCGCGCCGGAGGGGGCTGTCCCGCTGACAGTCTTTTTGCCGGTGCAGGAAATCGGCCTGTCCACCGAGCATATCGCCTTCCCCGGTTCGCTGACCCTGGCGCCGGAAACCGCGATCCGCGCCTGGCGGGAACTGGCCATTGGCGTCAGCCGCGCCGGGTTTCGCAAGCTGGTTCTGGTTTCCTCCCACGGCGGCAACAGCCCGGTGATGGATGTGGTGGGCCGCGCCATGCGCGCCGAGGCCAACATGCTGGTGGTCCAGACTTCCTGGCAGCGCTTTGGTTACCCGGAAGGCCTGTTCGACGCCCGGGAGATCCGCCACGGCATCCATGGCGGCGAGATCGAAACCTCGCTGATGCTGGCTTTCCGGCCCGATCTGGTGCGGATGGAGCGGGCGGAGAATTTTGCTCCGGCCAGCCTGGCGCTGGAGCAGGACTACGAATTGCTGCGCGCCGACCGGCCCGCCGGCTTCAGCTGGCTCGCGCAGGATCTGCACCCCGCCGGGGTCATGGGCGACGCCAGCCGGGCCACGGCGGACAAGGGCGAGGCGGCGGCGGCCCATGCGGCGGCGGCTTTTGTCAGGCTGCTCGGAGAAATCGCCCGCTTCGAGCTGGGCGACGGCACGCGCAGCCGGCCCGGATTCTTGTGAAACCCGCGCATAACAACGGGCGCGAAAATCCGCGCCCGTTGTCAGAAATCGCTCACTGATGACGCGCCCGGAGCGTCAGGCGGCGTGGGGAAGCAGGTTTGCGACCCATCGAAGCGCGCCGCTTTCGCGGGCGACGACGCCGTCCTCCAGAACGCCGTCTTCCACGGTGGCCAGCGGCGCGGCGATCATGCCGGCGGCGCCGGCCAGGGCGCCAGGAGCCAGCTCCAGCGCCAGCAGGCGGCGCTGCTCATAGGCGCCGGGCATGGCGAGACCGACGGTCGCCGCCGCCGAGAAACCAAACCGCACGTAATATTCCGGGTCGCCCACCAGCAGGATGGCGCGGTGGCCGGCCGCGCGGGCGCGGGCGATCGCCACGCGCATGAGCGCGCCGCCAACCCCATCCCCCTGCCGCTCTGGCGCCACGGCCAGCGGTCCCAGCAGCAGCGCCGGAACGTCGCCGGCCAGCACATGCCACAGGCGCACCGTGCCGGCGAGCCGGGCCGGCCCGTCCACGGGAATGTGGCGGGCGACCAGCGCCAGCCCCTCAGCCGGGTCCTGGCCCTCGCGCAGCCGCTCGCTGGACTTCAGTTTGCGGTCAGGCCCCATGGCGACGTCGAGCAGCGCCTCGCGCGCGGCCACATCGAAGGGGGTTTCATCGCCAATGCAGATCATGGCGCCATTCCTGCACATGCAGCCGGCCTGTAAACCGGCGGAAAAGGGGCATGCAGCGCCCTGCCCGGACAGGACGCGTGTGAAAAACCCACAGCGCAACGCGCGCTGTGGGCAGGAACAGCCGGTTGTCCGGTTGGGCGGGCCTTGAAGGTCCGCGAGGAAATCCCCGTCAGATGACGTAGGATTTCAGCGGCGGAAAGCCGTTGAACGCCACCGCCGAATAGGTGGTGGTGTAGGCGCCGGCGCCCTCGATCAGCAGCTTGTCGCCGATCTCGATGCTGACCGGCAGCATATAGGGCTGCTTCTCGTACAGCACGTCGGCCGAGTCGCAGGTCGGGCCGGCCAGGATGCACGGCGCCTTCTCCCCCTCATGATCGCGCTCGGAGCGGATCGGGTAGCGGATCGACTCGTCCATGGTCTCGGCCAGGCCGCCGAACTTGCCGATGTCCAGATAGACCCAGCGCACCTCGTCGGCGTCGCTCTTCTTCGACACCAGCACCACTTCCGTCTCGATCAGGCCGGCGTTGCCAACCATGCCGCGACCCGGCTCGATGATGGTCTCGGGGATGCGGTTGCCGAAGTGACGTCGCAGCGCGTTGAAGATCGAATTGCCATAGGCCTCAACCGCCGGCACGTCCTTCAGATACTTCGTCGGAAAACCGCCGCCGAGATTGACCATCGACAGGATGATGCCGCGCTCGCCGCAGGCGCGGAAAACGTCGGCGGCCATGGCCAGCGCCGAATCCCACGCCTCGGTGTTGCCCTGCTGCGAACCGACGTGGAACGACACGCCATAGGCTTCCAGCCCCTGACGGTAGGCGTGCTCCAGCACGTCCGGCGCCATCTGCGGATCGCAGCCGAACTTGCGCGACAGCGGCCATTCGGCGCCGGCGCCGTCGCACAGCACGCGGCAGAACACCTTCGCGTCGTCGATGTCGGCGGCGCTGGCGGCGCGGGCGATCTTGTCGACTTCGGCCTGGCAGTCGACCGCGAACAGGCGCACGCCCAGCGCGAGGGCGCGGGCGATATCGCGCTCCTTCTTGATGGTGTTGCCGAAGGAGATGCGGTCGGCGGTGGCGCCGGCGGCCAGCGCCATCTCGATTTCCTGCACCGACGCGGTGTCGAAGCAGGAGCCAAGGGTGGCGAGCATATGCAGCACTTCCGGCGCCGGATTGGCCTTCACCGCGTAGAACACACGGGTGTCCGGCAGCGCCGTAGCAAATTTCATGTAATTGTCGCGCACGACTTCAAGGTCCAGCACCATGCACGGACCATCTTCGCGGCGATTACGCAGGAACTCACGAATACGCTGGGTCATAAGCGTATCTCCCCACAAAGCTGATGGAACGCCCGGAGCGTCGGCTCTGGCGGCGTTCGGCAAGATGCGGATGAAGAATCGCTTCCCGGCGCGCTGTGGAGACGCGACCAGGACAACAACTCTCTACCGACCGTGCTGCCTTGGTTCGGACTGGGGGATTCCCGGTCCGCACGCGCGGCAATGATGGACAAGCCTCTTCGGTGTCGACCTTTGGAGGGCCGACGAGACCAAAAAAGCCCGTTCCGTCGTTGCTTTAAGCTGCGTCCCCCGTGGAGAGCGGGGTTCGCCGGTTTCGCCTCCGGCTGCCGGTTTGATGTTGGGGTCCGGTCGAAACCGGGGCCGCCAACGCAGGTTTCCCACCTTTGCGTCGATCGACCCTTTAAACCCCGGGCGGTTGTCCGGCCTCTTGTCCGGATACCCACCAACCGACACGCGGCCACAGGCACGTGCGAAATTGGGCACGGGTCAGATAGGGCCGCCAGCCTGGCGTTGCAAGGGTTTTTTACCTTCTGCAGCCCCACATCGGCAAAAAAACACAAAACTGACGCGAATGACGGCCATCAGGCGAAAAAACGCCCATCCGCGACAGCTCCAGGAGGCGACAAGGCGCCGGTTTCGCCCCCCTGAAACGTCCTGAGCTGCGCCATGAAGCCCGCCTTGCGCCGAATCGCGCGACGCGGGGTCACAAGGAGTATGCCCTTGTCCCCCACATGAACCGGAGCCGACATTCCGCTATGTCAGGAAGCGGCTATGATCGCCACAAAACATCACGCATCATCACGCATCGCGACGTCGCCCGGCCGCAAGGCCGCATTCGCCGGACGGAACGCATCTCCAGCCGGCGCGCGATATGAACCAGTGGGTCAGTATGTCGACATTCTCGCGCAGAAGTTTCGTTGAAGGTCTCGTCGCCATTGCGACGTTCGCCGCCACCGCCGCGACGGCGAAAGAGGCGCCCGGCGGTCGGCCGGCGGCCAGCGGCCAGCCCGCGGACGATCCGGCGCGCGCCGACGCGGCGATGAAGGAGGCGGGCCTGTCCCCCTTTGGCTACGGCGACGTCATCAAACGGGCCCGTGAGCTGTCGGCCCTGCCGTTCGTCGAGACGCCCTCCCAGGCGCCGGAGGCGCTGGCGAAGCTCGGCTTCGACCAGTGGCGCGACATCCGCTTCCGGCCGGACAAGGCGCTGCTGGCCAACTCCGACACGAACTTCCGCATGCAGATGTTCCACCTCGGCTTCCTGTTCCAGCACGCGGTGACGGTGAACATCATCCGCGACGGGGTCGCCACGCCGGTTCCCTATTCGCCGCAGATGTTCGAT
>Ga0182746_1000770_pt1 | contig 36407 bp, 35 predicted proteins | sample eDN3rd30CBELigOP_FD_128881 | JGI IMG/M metagenome (GOLD analysis project Ga0182746, IMG submission 128881) | Enriched Organic Plus compost microbial communities from Emeryville, California, USA - eDNA 3rd pass 30_C BE-Lig OP (version 2) (version 2) ...
CAGGGAGCAAGCTCCCATTGATTCGCTCGACTTGCATGTATTAGGCACGCCGCCAGCGTTCGTCCTGAGCCAGGATCAAACTCTCCGATAGAATTTGAATTAGTTCTTTGCACTTTTTATAGTGTGTGCTCACTTAAAAAAATTAACGTTGGCGCTTTGTTTTGTTCAGTTTTCAAAGAGCAGCCTTTCAACTTTTCCATCTTAACATAAGAACGAATAGTTGTCAACTTCTACGAAGTTTTTCTGGTTTATTAAATCGCCTTCTCTCTTGGCGACTTCTTTATAATACTCTCCTCTCACAATAAAGTCAACATCTTTTTTAAAAAAATAAACTTACTCTTATTAAAGAAAGATATAAAGCTTATACAATTGGTCAATGCACTTTTTATTGCATCTATATTATTGTTACTTCTTCAATAAATTAATCAAGATTCACAGCAAAAATAAAATGGCTCATACCATTTACTTTCTATAAAGAGTATCTCTAATCTATCTATATAAAAAGACATACATGCTCCCTATATCGGCATGTATGTCCCCCTTTACCCTTTTTGAATAAATACTACTTTCAAATAGTTGCCTTCTTTAAATTCAGAAATTGTTTTAAAATCCTCTGGTAGAGAAAACTGTTCACGTATTCTATACCTTTCATTACTCTCACGAAAAGCCCCATCAATGAATTGCTTAAATTTCTTCATATCAAATGTACTGCAATTGGTTGAAGCTACAATTATTCCATGGTCTTCAGTAATTTGAATCGTTTCCTTTAATAAATTTTGATAATCCTTTGCTGCACTAAATGTAAACTTCTTTGATTTTGCAAAGCTTGGTGGATCAAGGATGACCATATCGAATCTTAAATTCTTTTTTATTGCATATTTAAAATAATGAAATACATCCATTACAACAATATTTTGTTTATCAGGATCAATACCGTTTACGCGAAATTGTTCCTCCGTTTTGGGTAAACTGCGATTGGCCAAATCTACACTTGTCGTTTTTGTCGCCCCGCCTAGTGCAGCAAATACAGAAAAAGCACCTGTATAAGAGAACATATTTAGCACATTCTTCCCCTTTGCATATTGATCACGAATTGTACGACGTACATCCCGTTGGTCAAGGAAAACCCCCACCATCGCTCCATCATTCAAATAGACAGCGAATTGAACACCATTTTCTTTCACAAGTAATGGAAACTCTGGCTGCTCCCCTAGAACAAAATCATCATCTTCCACATACTGCCCTTTCGTATCAAAGCGCTTTTTCTCATAAATTGACTTCACTTTAACAACTTGTTGTAACGCATTAATCACATGCTCTTTAAATGTATAAATCCCTTTGCTATACCAGTTAATTACATAGTGACCGTCATAATAATCAATAATTATGCCGCCGATGCCATCTCCCTCTCCATTAAAGAAACGAAAGGCAGTCGTTTCAGGATTTTCAAAGAAAGCTTGACGATTCTGAAAGGCTTGGCGAATTTTTTTCACAAAGAATTCGGTATTGATACTTTCATGTTCGCTTCGCGTTAGTAGCCAGCCATATCCTTTATTTTGCTTCCCAAAGTATCCTTTAGCAATAAAGTGATTACGCTCATCTACCAATCTAATAATTGTCCCTTCATCTTGAAGATCTTGACCATTTAAGATAGACTCCTTCATAATCAACGGATACCCTTTTTCATACTTAGGAACAAATTTTGCTTTTACTTGAATCTGCATCTCTACATTCATTGATTCCATCTCTTCTCTAATTTCTCGATTTATGTCCCTTCCCATTTTACCCTAAAATGAACAAAAACCTTCATATAGAATAAAAGCAGCTTGATGGAAAACATCAAGCTGCTTTTATTCTTTTCTATCTTATCGTACTTCTAAATGTAATTCTCCCGCTTTTACTTTCCCCATCATTTTTAATAAACGATGAATAGAAAGTGTAATGATAATAGGCAATACCATACCAACTGCTACATAAATTAAGAATGTTGTTAATCCTTGTGTTGTGACAATCGCAATTGGTGCAATCAATGAGCTTAATCCCATACCAGCTAATTCATACGATACTTGAAAATCAAGTAACATCGTGGCAATCGGTGCACAAACGATTGCAGCAATAAACGTTGGAATTACATAAAGTGGATTTTGAATTAAATTCGGAAACTGAACTTTCGGTGTAACGACTGCTTGAGCTAAGAAGCCACCTAAATCATTATCTCTTAAAGACATAGCTGTAAAGCCTACAAATTGCACTGTACATCCAATTAACGCCGCTGCACTTGATACTGGGTCCATCTGCAAAGCAATCGCTAGCGCAGCAGAGGATGCAGGGGTCATTAAAAGAATACTCCATACAAGAGAAATAACCATTGAACCGATTAACGGTGAACCTTCAACTCCCATTGTAATTTGACCACTTAACCAGGTTAAAAATGGTGTTACAACTAACGCTAAATAATAACCACATACTCCGCCGACAAACACAGCTGCAAGTGGAATTGCCATAATATCAAGGATTGTTTTACCCTCTAAACGTTTCCCAATATACGTTGCAATTAACGCTGCGATGACTGCACTAATTGGTTGTCCTGTGACAATTGTAAAAGCCCCCTCAGCTGTTCGCTGAATTGCAGCACCACCGACCGCACTAGAAGCCATTGCACTAAAGATTACTAATGAGTTACCGCCTAACTGATAGGCAACTCCAGCACCGATAGCTGGCCCTAATAAAACTTTCGCTGCGCCACCGATTGCCAAAAAGACATCCCACCCCAAATACTTACCAAATGATTCGAATAACAAACCAATTCCTAACGTGACTAATACAGCATTCGCAATTCCTGTCGAAGCTTTATACATTCGATCACTAACATATCCTCGTTCTTTCATCTTATTTCAACTCCTGAATTTTCTGAATTTTCAAACCTATATAATCAAATAAAAACCCGTCCTTTTGGATGGGCGCTCTCTTCCACTTATTACTGCTTGAGCGCCTTCGTAAAACAATGATAAGCGGGACTCAAACAATTCCATGTTATGGTTGTTTCAGTCCTTTTAGCATAATAAGAGAATAATAATATTAGTAGCTGTATGTGTATGTTTACTCATCGTAACGTTCCCCTTCCATAATGTCTGTTGTTATAATAGCATTAATATTCTGAAAATGTAAACAATAAATTCTATTCTAATAAAATAAAAACGCTTACATAACAGCTATTAAACCGTTTGTTTATAAACATTTTACAAAAAATCCTCCGTTTTACAATTATCCAGCGATATATTCCAATATAATTATTGGTTTTTCTCGAAAATTACTTCAATATAACACAAGAAAGACACTAACTTTTTTTCGATATTATCTTTATAAAAATAAAAAAATCCCCCAATCCATTCTAGAGAAGGAAATCTACTTTTAATCAAAAAAGAACCCATCTAAGATGAATTCTCTCTTCATATTATTATTGAAACCCTTGTAATTGATTAAAGAAGTCCCTCATAAAATCATGAAAAAGTTGTTCCGTAGGCATCAAACTTCGATCAGTTGGAACAATCACCCCTACAGAGCGCCTTACCTGAGGATCTTTAATTCGCAGTTTTACCGTTGAGCGCGGCAAACTATCCACTAGTGTAATTTCTGGAATTAACGTTACACCAAGTCCGGCTGCTACTAAACCTTTAATTGCATCCGTATCTTCTCCTTCAAAAGCAACGTTCGGTTCAAACCCGTGTTGACGACACGCATCAATCACCACGTCTCTTAAAATAAATCCCGGTGGATACAATACAAAAGAATCATTTTGAAGTTCACTTAATTTTAAAGATGATTTCTGGGCTAAAGGATGATTTTCTGAAACAAGCGCCACCAACTCTTCCGTGAAAAATATTTCACTTTCAATTTTTTTATCACTCGGTGGGGTTGGCCCAAGTAACGCCATACTTATATCACCTTTAATGACCGAATCAATTAAGTGAACATACGCACCTTGCTTTAATGTAAAACGAACATTTGGATATTGCTTTCGAAAGGCGGAAATTACATTAGGTAGTACATTCGCAGCCAAACTACTGGGGAAACCAATTCGAACAGTCCCCTTTTCTGGATCAAGGCTTTCCTCTAATTCCCTTTTCGCCTCATTAATAACGTCAACGACTTGTTGCATATGATTCAAGAACGTTTTACCAATTGGTGTAAGTTTAATTGTACGACCTTCGCGGAAAAATAAATGCACACCTAATTCAGCTTCTAAATTAAATATTTGTCGACTCACAGCAGATTGGGCAACATGTAAAGCCGCTGCTGCTTCCGTCATATGTTCGCGTTTTGCTACTTCTATAAAGTATTCAATCTGTCTTAGTTCCATATATGTAACCTCTTTCATCTTAAAACGGCATTTTATTTATCTAATATTCAGATTGTTATTATTAATTCTACACGATACGATACATATATCAAAAACATTAAATCAATAACTTTTGTTTACATTATATAATAACCAAATTATTAAATTAAGGGGAGACGGACAAAATGGCAACTATCCAAGAGACAAACCAACAGGAGCTTCAAATTGCTAAAGATTATGTGAGCACTGTATACCAACAAGTAAAAGACAGAAACCCAAATGAAAGTGAATTCCACCAAGCTGTTAAAGAAATTTTTCTTTCATTAATTCCTGTTTTCGCTAAACAACCTAAATATATGGAAGCTGGTATTCTAGAGCGTATCGTTGAACCAGAACGCATGATCACTTTCCGTGTTCCATGGACAGATGATCAAGGTAAAGTACATGTAAACCGTGGTTTCCGTGTACAATTCAACAGTGCAATCGGACCTTACAAAGGCGGATTACGTTTCCATCCATCTGTTAATGCAAGTATTATCAAATTCTTAGGATTTGAGCAAATTTTCAAAAACTCATTAACTGGACAGCCAATCGGTGGCGGTAAAGGTGGATCTGACTTCGATCCTAAAGGTAAATCAGATGCAGAAATTATGCGTTTTTGTCAAAGCTTCATGTCTGAATTAGGTCGTCACATTGGTCAAGATACAGACGTACCTGCAGGTGATATCGGTGTTGGCGGTCGTGAAATCGGCTATATGTTTGGACAATACAAAAAAATGCGCGGTGCTTATGAAGCTGGCGTTTTAACAGGTAAAGGTCTTGGTTTCGGCGGAAGCTTAGCTCGTACAGAAGCAACTGGATACGGTACAGTTTACTTTATGCAAGAAATGTTAAAAGATAAAGGCTTACAATTCCACGGCAGCACAGTTGTTGTATCTGGATCAGGTAACGTGTCAATCTACGCAATCGAAAAAGCAACTCAACTAGGTGCAAAAGTAGTTGCATGTAGTGATTCAAACGGTTACGTTTATGATAAAAACGGAATCAACCTTGATACAGTAAAACGTTTAAAAGAAGTAGAAAGAAAACGTTTAAGTGAATATGTAGATGCTCATCCTGAAGCAGAATATTATGAAGGCAGCACAGGTATTTGGTCTATCCCTTGTGATATTGCTCTTCCATGTGCAACTCAAAACGAAATTGACGAAGAATCAGCAAAATTACTTGTTAAAAACAATGTAAAAGCTGTAGGTGAAGGTGCTAATATGCCTTCAACACTTGAAGCAATCGATGTCTTCTTAAATAACGGAGTCCTTTTCGGACCAGCAAAAGCAGCTAACGCTGGCGGTGTTGCAGTTTCTGCTCTTGAAATGGCTCAAAACAGTGCAAGAATCGCTTGGAGCTTTGAAGAAGTTGATGCAAAACTACACGCAATTATGGAAAATATCTATAAAAGCAGTGTTGAAGCAGCTGAAGAATACGGCCACCCTGGTAACCTAGTAGTAGGTGCTAACATCGCTGGATTCCTTAAAGTAGCAGACGCTATGATGTTCCAAGGACTTGTTTAATCTTCTATAACTAGTTAAAACTGTCGAGATTTTCTCGGCAGTTTTTTTATTGATTTAAATCTATTTACACAACGTTGTTTCACATGAAACAAGCTAAAAGCCTTTTATAAACTGAGCGAACTCTTTTATATAACACTTTATAAATGAATGGTAATATGGGGGAAGGAAACATAAAAGGAGGTGCCCTATCATGTCAGTGCTTATGATTGTACACTTAGGGATAACTTTCCTATTGTTGCTGCTTGGCTGGAGTATTCGACACAGAAAAGCATATTGGTTAATATCCGGCTTTAACAGTCGTTCAGATGCAGAACAACGACAGCTAATTCAAAATGGCTATCCCCAAAAAACAGGCTCCTGGCTTCTGCTAACTGGTATGGGCTTGCTCACTTTACTGCCTTTATCCTTTAATCCTTTCCCTTATACATTCGAAGTTCAATTTGGCTTTCTCCTTATTTTCACATTAAGCGGCAGCATTTATCTATCGAAATATGAGCTGCCAGCAAAGCGTAAGCGAAGCTATATTATTTATTCTATCCTCTTTGTCATTATAGTAGGGTTCGTTCTTACTCTTTTTCTTATTGGAGAAAAAAAGAGTGAATTCATTTTAAAGGAGACATCATTTGAGATTACCGGTATGTCCGGGGATGAGTGGTTTTACTCAGACATCACAGGAGTGAATTTACTAAATGAAATGCCTACAGTTACATCCAAGTTAAATGGCTTTGGCACGGAACGAGTTGCAAAGGGCTCTTTTAAAGTAGAGGGCTATAACCGCAGTATACTGTTTATTCATAAAGATGGATCGACTGAAGTTCTACACATAGAAGTCGACGGAAAGAACATCTTCATTAATGGCAAAGATGCAGAAGAAACCAAAGCTTGGTATAAACAGCTACAGTCTGTTACATATAAATCCACTTATCTATAAGGCTGTGTTGAATCAACAGCATCATCTAGCAAAGCATCAAAAAAAAGCAGGATTCCTTAAAGAATGAACTTTAAGAAAACCTGCTTTTTACTGTTTTATTCTTTTGTTACCAATTTCAATGGTACAGAAATTGTTTCTTCTACTTTTTCACCTTTAAGGATTTTTTCAGCAGCTGTGATTGCTTCTTCACCGATTAAAGCAGGTTGTTGCGCAATTGTTGCTGATAAGTCTCCTGCTTCAACAGCTTTTAGTGCATCTTCATTGCCATCAAAACCAACAACAAGAATATCTTTACCTGTTGCTTTAATTGCTTCGATTGCACCTAAAGCCATTTCATCATTATGAGCAAATACACCTTGAATATCTTTATTTCCTTGAAGCATATTTTCCATTACATTAAGACCTTTTGTACGGTCAAATTCAGCTGTTTGGCTTGATACAACATCTAGTTGCTTATCCGCAATATTATGGAAACCTTCACCACGTTCACGAGTAGCAGAAGCACCTGATACACCTTCTAATTCAACTACTTTTGCTTTTTCACCAAGTTGTTCTACGATATATTTAGCCGCTTGTTCTCCACCAGCTACGTTATCAGAAGCGATAAATGTTACAACTTCTCCTTCATCTGCAGAACGGTCAACTGTAATAACTGGGATTCCTGCATCATTAGCTGATTGAACAGCTGAAGAAATCGCAGCTGAATCTGTAGGGTTGATAATTAAAAGGTCTACCTTTTTCAGAATTAAGTCTTCAATTCCACTAACTTGTTTTGCTGTATCATCTTGAGCATCAACAACAGAAACTTTCATTCCTTTTTCTTTTGCTTTTGCTTCAATACCCTCTTTTAATGAGACAAAGAATGGGTTATTTAATGTTGAAATACTTACACCCACAGTTACATCTTCCATTGATTCTTTTGGCTCAGCCTTGTTGTTCTCTAGATTAGACTCAGATGAACAAGCTGCTAAAACCATGAGCGAAAGAATCATCAAAATTGAGAATAACTTCTTCATTGTATGCACCTCTTTTAAGATTTTTTACGATCTAATAAGACCGCAACTATGATAACTACACCTTTCACCACTTGTTGATAGAAAGATGAGACACCTAACAGGTTTAGACCATTATTCAGTGTACCGATAATTAGCACACCAATTAATGTACCGAATAAACGGCCTTTCCCGCCACTTAAGCTTGTACCGCCTAATACAACCGCAGCAATCGCATCCATTTCGTATGCTTGACCAGCTGTAGGTTGTGCAGAATTTAGACGAGATGTTAAGATTGCTCCTGCCAATGCGGCCATTGTTCCAGCAATCCCGTAAATCATAATTTTGACGCGATCTACTTTAATACCAGAAATTCGCGAAGATTTCTCATTCCCACCAATTGCATATGTTTTTCTTCCGAAAGACATTTTATGAAGCAAGAACCATAATACGAAAAAGGCAATAATCATAATGACTACTGGCACAGGTATTCCAAAGAAGTACCCCCGACCAAGCATCTGAAATAGCTCTGAATCCCCTAATCCTGTAACAGGCTTACCTTCCGTATAAACAAGTGTTAAACCACGGTAAATAGTCATCGTCGCAAGGGTTGCAATAAATGGTGCCATCTTTCCTTTTGTAATAAGCAATCCATTTAATACACCCATTAGTGTACCCAGTAAGACCCCAACTAATATAGCTAAAATTGGGTCCATTCCAGACACCATCATACCAGCCATTAATGCACTAGATAACGCTAAAATAGAACCAACAGATAAATCAATTCCACCTGTTAAAATGATAAAAGTCATCCCAAATGCAATGAGTGCATTAATCGATGTTTGACGCAATAAGTTCATAATATTTAAAGGTTCCAAAAAGGATGGATTTAATGCTGCAATGACAATAAATAAAAGCAGCAACGCAAATAGCGGTCCAAACTTTTGCCAAATTGATGTACTACCATCATTTAGTTTTCCTTGTGTACCCAACCTAGTTCCCTCCTGTCGCTAATGCCATAATTTTTTCTTGTGTTGCTTCTTGTCTACCTAATTCACCAGCAATTTTCCCTTCATGAATAACCAAGATTCGATCACTCATTCCAAGAACTTCTGGAAGTTCGGAAGAAACCATAATAATCGCTAAGCCACGCTCTGTAAGTTCATTCATTAGTTCATAAATTTCTCGTTTCGCACCTACATCAATCCCTCTTGTTGGCTCATCCATAATTAATACTTTAGGAGACGTACCAATCCATTTGGCAATAACGACTTTTTGCTGATTTCCTCCAGATAAATTACCGATAATCGTTTCTGGCGAAGCTGTTTTTACGGAAAGACGTTTCACCATCATCTCCACAAACTGCTTTTCTTCATTTGCCTTCACAATACCATTTGGAGCAAAACTTCCTAAATTCGGTAACCCTATATTTTCTCGAACTGAAAAGTCTAGAATAAGGCCTTCATCTTTACGATTTTCAGTAATAAAAGCTAGTCCATGTTTTACCGCATCTATCGGTTGACGAATACTTACTTTCTTTCCTTCAATGAAAACCTCACCGCTATCGGCCTGGTCCACTCCAAAGAGAGCACGCATAATTTCGGTTCGACCTGCTCCCATCAATCCTGCAACACCAAGAATTTCTCCTCGACGTACAGACATATTGACATAATTAAATACACCTTTTCGACTTAACTCCTTAATCTCTAAAACCGTTTCACCTGGCTTTGCTTCACGATGCGGGAAACGATCTTCTAACTCACGGCCAACCATTTTCTTTACCACTTCTTCAAAGCTAGTCTCTGGAATAGGGGTTGTATCCACGGTTTTACCATCGCGCATTACGGTAATCCGATCACAGATGGCGAAAATTTCTTCCATTCTGTGTGAAATATACACAAGCGAGACACCTTTAGCTGTAAGCTCTTTCATAATTTCAAACAGCTTTTCAATCTCCCGATCTGTCAAAGCAGCCGTTGGCTCATCCATAATAATGACCTCTGCATCCGTCATCAACGCTTTAGCAATCTCAATCATTTGCTGCTCTCCAACGGAACAAAAACCTGCCTCTTTATCAAATGGAAGCGAAATATTTAACGTCTTAAAAATGTCACTCGCGATTTTTTGCATTTCTTTTGTTTTTAAAACACCAAATGCATTTGTAAGCTCACGGCCAATAAATAAGTTTTCTAAAACAGTCATTTCAGGCCAAATATTTAATTCTTGGCGGATGAAGGCTAATCCTGAACGCTCAGCTTCAAGTGAATTTTTAAACACCGTCTCTACGCCATTAATCTTAACCGTTCCTTTATCTTGTTTATGAAGGCCGGTTAAGATATTCATCAAGGTTGACTTTCCAGCACCATTTTCACCCATAAGCGCATGGACCTCACCTGGTTCTAGATCAAAGTCCACACCTTCTAGCACCTTATTTTGACCAAACGCTTTATAAATATCGCGCATCTCGATTTTCATCTTCTACACCTCATTTCATTAAAAAAATACACCAGACTGTAAGATACAATTGGAATAAGGCGTTACTTCTCCTGTACGAATAACAACCTTCGCCTTTTTCGTCAGCTCTTTAAATTCTTCATGTGTCACATAGACCACATTGCCTTGAAATTGTTGTTCGATAAACTGATGCTGCACAGGATTCTGTTCCTTCACTTCTTCAGCTGCAATCGTTTGCTCTACGACCATATCGTCGTGTACAAGACGAACTACTTCTTGAAAAGTAGGTGTGCCTGCCTTTAACGCTAAATCAATTTTCGGTACATGAGAAGGAACAGGTAATCCAGCATCGCCAATCACGATATAATCAGTATGCCCTAGATCAACTAGAACCTTTGCAATAGCACTGTTTAATATGCCGTGACGTTTCATCCGTTCAAGCTCCCTTCCACTTCGGCTCTTGTCGGCATACCGCCTTGAGCGCCGAACTTTGTTACGGAAAGTGAAGCTGCTCGATTCGCAAATCTTACGCTTTCTTCATAACTCTTTCCTTCTGCAACAGCTACCGCAAACGCGCCATTAAATGTATCTCCGGCTCCCGTTGTATCTATCGCTTCCACGATAAAGCTAGGAATAACTCTCTCTTCATTTCCGTCAAAATAGCGAACGCCATTTTTTCCTTCTGTAATGAAAATTTTATTAGGATACTTTTTAAGTACGTCAGCACGATTTTCCCCTTCAAATAAAAGGGCAAATTCATGCTCATTTGGTGTAACATAAGCGGATTGTTCAATAACAACCTCACTGATTTTACGTGCAGGGGCTGGATTTATCAATAATTTTTTACCTAACTTTGTACAAAGTTCCGCTAAATAAACAACGGTTTCTGCTGGAATCTCTTGTTGTACTAAAATAATATCTGCACGTTCAATAGCTGGCTGAGCTCTTTGAACAAATTGTGGAGTAACAGAATCATTTGCCCCTTTTACGACAATAATACTGTTGTCCCCTTCTGCAAGCGTAATATGAGCTGTACCAGATGCAATACCTGTAACCGGTTCCACATACGTTATATCAACACCGTTGTCTTGTAAATTATTCTTAATCGCTTGTCCGTAAACATCATCTCCTACACAAGCAATCATACTAACCTCTGCTCCTAAACGAGCCGCTGCAACAGCTTGGTTAGCTCCTTTTCCGCCAGGGACCGTTCTAAATGAATCACCTAGAACAGTTTCTCCTGCGATAGGACGTTTATTTGCTGTTACAACTAAATCTATGGCCACACTTCCGACAACTGCTATTTTCACCATTGTTGACTACTCCACCTCTCTTGTTGTTCCTCTTTCTATAAATGACACAGGAAATACGGTATGTATCTCTTCTAGTTTTTCCTGATTAATTTTTTTAATTAAAATTTCTGCAGCCTTGGTTCCCATTTCATAGGCTGGCTGTTGAATAGTGGACAACGCAGGATGTAATAAAGCTGTAAATGAAACATTATCATAGCCAATCACTTGAATGTCTTCCGGCACGCGTTTTCCCATTGCTAAAGCTTCCTGCAAAATAGTTGCCGCCACAATGTCATTACAAGCGATAATGCCATCTGTGTCCGGATATTTCACAAATACTTCTTTAGCACACTTTCTTGCTCCTTGATAAGAGAGTGCGGAATCTAAGATATGAACTTTCACATCAGTATCTTCCAGCACACTTACTGCTGATAAATACCGCTCATAGACCGTTTTAATTTCAACAGGTCCTCTAATAATCGTAATTTCTTTTGCACCTCTTGCTAGTAATATCTCTGCAGCAAGTCTACCACCTTGTTGTTGATCGGAATACACAGCCGGCAAATGTCCTGCTGTACGGTCAAGCAATACAGCTGGAATCGTTAAATTATCAAATATCGTATGATCTTGCTCATTAGTTGATATAATCAATCCAACGACATTGTTTTGCAAAAAGGTATCTAGATACTCTCTTTCCTTTTTCCTATTTTCATCACTATTGCCAAAAATGAGACGATATCCTTCCCGTTGCAAATAATCCTCAATTCCCCTTGCCATTTCGGGAAAAAACGGATTTGTAATATCAGGAAGAATCAAGCCGACTAGTTTTGATTTTCGTTTATATAAAGACCTCGCTACTTCATTCGGTTTGTACTGCAGTTTTTCAACAGCTGCAATTACAGCCTTTCTTGTATCTTCATGAGCATAGCCACTGCCATTTATCACGCGTGAAACTGTTGCAACAGATACGCCAGCTTCCTTTGCTACATCCCGAATTGTTGCCAAATCTCTCACCTCAATCTTGAAAGTATGTAACCGTTTCCACATTATTTAAAGATAGCATGATTTATTTTAGATATCAACAACTGTTTTAATACATTATTTGTGAACTTAATCCTCATCAAGGAGATAAAAAACAGAACTACTATTTATATGAAGATAATGGTGTATTTTTCATATAGAAGTGTAAAAAAGGATGGAGCAAGAACGTTATCGATGAATTAGGCAACTATGATTATCTCATGTTTACAAATATTGATTATGATATCCTTGAAGTACGTCATGAAATTAGAAACATTTACTCATAATAGTCGGCTTTCTTAATCTTTTCTGACGCTTCATCAACAAGATTCATATTTTCCTTCGCATAGTGCAGTAAAATTTCACCTTGCTCGTTAACTCTACTTTTCTTCCAGAACGATGAAACAGCTTAGAATCAAAGTTCTCTTCTAATTTATTTATATGATGACTAATTGTAGGCTGGGAACAATACAATCGTCGAGCGGCTTCCGTAAAAGAATGACATTCAGCCAAAACAATAAAGGACTCCATTTTCTCTAATGTATTCATCTCTACTCCCCTTATCATAAAGATAAACTTAAATACGATAATGATAATCATTATCATATTTAAGTTTATCAGCCATTGCCTTTATTGTCTATTTTTTATGGAACACCATTCTATATCACTCAATCATCTTCATTACTCTTTGCATCTGTATAAGCTGTGTCTTTTGACCAACAAGCATCGTTCGTGCAATCCGTCTCAATTCCCTATTGTTGGTAAATTGCAAAATTGTAATCTCCATTTCAACCGCTCCTTCATGAAGCGAAATCATTTCTTCTAAAAAATGTTGGTTAATATCCCCTTTCGTCTTAGCTCTTTCCATTTTATCAACCATTTGTTGAAACGAATCTTTATATACTTCCAAATAAGCTTCTTCCTTTTCTAACTCTATATGGGGATGTTCTTTCGTTTCCTCTAAAAGTACCTTCATTTTATCTAATTCAATAAGTTCATTATGAACTATCCTTTTGGCAATCTGTTTCACTTCGGAATGATCACTAAACCTCATGATATTTTCACACATAGCAATGGACGCTTCATGAAGCGGAATCATTTCATACAAGAAATCAAGTGTTACATCACCAGTGTTCGGAACATCCTCTACCTTCGTTTTCATCATTTGTAAGGCAATACGATAATAATCGAAATACGCTTCTTCCTTTGGACTCATTTTTGCATCAACACTATCCATTAATGCAATCCAAACTATAAGTCCAATCCATAAACGCTTAGTCAAGCCCCTCATCTAAGCCCCCCTCATCATTAACTCGATTTTATTATGGAAGAAAAAGATTGGGCTTATACTGAGCAAAACCCAAAAGGAAACACACCGCTGTTACTTGTACAAATTTTACACGTGTGAAAAGCCTGAGATAGGAATAGATTAAAATTATTCCCCCCAAACGATACGATTTTATATTAATGAAAGAACAAAGAAGCGATTCAATGTAGAGGAGAAAGTAATATGGCCTTAAATTATGATATCGACAAATTAACGAACCTTGGGATTTCCATCGGGATTCTACTCTTATTTTTGTTGCTAAGAAAGATATTTACTGCATATATCTTTAAATTTATTTTAAAAATCAGCAAAAAATCTCCGACCAATTTCTTTACACATGTTTTTAATTCCTTCGAACAGCCGATTCGTTGGTTATTCATCATAGTTGGTGTATATGTAGCACTTTGTTACTTCCCTTATTTAGATCAAAAAGATCCATTGTTCTTGAAGTTCTTTCGTGCCAGCATAATTTTTATTATTAGCTGGGGATTATATAATATGGCTTCTGCTTCATCAGTTTTATTTGAAAAGATAAGAGACCGTTTTGATATTAATATGGACCAAATCCTTATCCCATTTTTATCAAAGGGTTTACGTTTTATCATTATCGCAATTAGTTTCAGTATTATTGCCCAAGAGTTTAATTATGACGTAAACGGCTTTGTAGCAGGATTAGGACTGGGCGGTCTTGCTTTTGCCTTAGCTGCAAAAGACGCTATTGCCAATTTCTTCGGCGGGATTGTCATTATTATCGAAAAACCTTTTTCAATCGGGGATTGGATTCAAACAGCAAGTGTAGAAGGAATTGTTGAAGATATCACCTTTCGAAGTACTTCTATAAGAGCGTTCTCCCAAGCTGTAGTAACCGTACCAAATGCAGCACTATCCAATGAAGTTATTACCAACTGGAGCAAGATGGGAAAAAGAAGTGTTACCTTTAGACCTGAGTTGAAATACGATACTCCAAGACATAAAGTAAAAAATGTGTTAGAAAAAATAGAATTTGAATTACGTAATCATCCAGGTGTTCACCAAGAAACTATTTTAGTTAAGTTGGAGCAGCTACATATAAGCGGCCTTATGATTTACATTAACTTCTTTACGAATTCGACACAACTCGCAGACTATTTAACAGTAAAAGAAGACATCAACTATGCCATTATGGAAATTCTTGAAGAAGAACATGTATCCCTTGCCTTCCCTACTAGTACGATTATTGTGGAACAAGATAAAACGGCACAGACAAGTCAAGTATCAAACTCGTAATAAACAGGCCCTATTTATTATTGGGCCCGTTTATTCTATATAAAGCCCATTTGATTTTCTGACATCTGTTACACAAGCAGGAGCTAAAAATCCACAGCGTATTCAAATAAACATTTTTCTATCGGTTTAATAAATTGAACCTATATAGTTTTTAGCGAGACTGCTTCCTATTGTTTAATGTATCAATATTTGCAACCCTTTTTCTTTGGTAGTAAAATTATTCCATACACCTATATAACCCTTGTACTATAAGCATGATAATTAAGAAAAAATGAATACTAAAAGAGCACTATATACAAGATTTATTCGATAAGAACTATGCGTACATTGGAGGGGATAAACAATGACTAATCACGAGGAAGTGCGATTAAGACCATTAGAAAGAGAAGATTTGAAATTTGTCCATAAGCTGAATAATAATGCTAAAATTATGTCTTATTGGTTTGAGGAACCGTATGAAGCCTTTGTTGAATTACAGGACTTATTCGATAAACACATCCATAATCAAGGGGAACGCCGCTTTATCCTTCAACAAGGAACGGATATTCTCGGTCTAGTCGAGCTAGTAGAAATTGATTACATCCACCGCAGAGCTGAATTTCAGATTATTATTGATCCGAAATACCAAGGTTGTGGATATTCATTAATTGCTACTCGTTTAGCGATGAATTATGCGTTTTTTATTTTAAATTTACATAAGCTATATTTAATTGTTGATAAAACGAATGAAATAGCTATTCATGTTTACCAAAAGGCCGGCTTTCAAATAGAAGGCGAACTACAAGATGAATTCTTTGTTGGTGGTAAATACCATGATGCATTAAGAATGTGCATCTTCCAAGAACAATATATTGAAATGAAAGAGAGGGAAGATTCCCAAAATTAAGAACATAATATTATGGGTACTGCTCCCCTTAAAGTTATGTTATCATAATAATATGGTAACGTACTAAAGGAATATTATAACGTAGACAAAGGGGAATTTCTTCAAGATGAAACGTATAGCAACTATGATTTTGACTTTAGTAGCTATGTTCTCCATCCTTGCAGCTTGCGGTAAAGCAGAGGATAAAGGAACAGATCAAGCTAAAGATCAAAAAGATACTTTAGTTATCGGGATTGACGATCAATTTGCTCCAATGGGCTTCCGAGATAAGAATAATGAAATCGTTGGTTTTGACATTGATTACGCCAAAGCTGCTGCTGAAAAAATGGGCATGGACGTAACGTTCCAACCAATTGATTGGACAACAAAAGAATCGGAACTAAACAGTAACAGAATTGATTTGATTTGGAACGGATATACGATTACAGAAGAGCGTAAAGCAAAAGTTCTTTTCACAAAACCGTACTTAAAAAATGCACAGGTTGTTGTAACTTTAGCTGACTCAAAACTGAAAACACTTAATGATTTATCGGGAAAAATTGTTGGTGTTCAAGCTCTTTCTTCTGCAGCTGATGCGTTAGATGCCAATCCAATTAAATCTAAAATCAAAACGGTAACAGAGTTTAAAGATAACATACTTGCACTAAATGACTTAAAATCAGGTCGTGTAGACGCTGTCGTTATCGATGAAGTTGTTATTGATTATTATATGTCTAAACAAAAAGACACATTTAAAGTCCTTGACGAATCTCTTGCACCAGAAGAATACGGTGTAGGGGTTAAAAAAGGAAATGAAGAATTGCTAGAAAAGCTTCAAAAAGCACTTGATGAGATGAATGAAGATGGTACAGCTGCTAAAATTTCAGAAAAGTGGTTTGGCGAAGATAAAGTATTAAAGTAAACAGATTGAACAAATTATGACAAAAACAGGATTTCCTTTGGAAACCCTGTTTTGTTTTGGAGGAATCCTTTCATGGCCGATTATTTCAATACAATGATTATGCCTATGCTGGAAGGGGCAAAGATGACGATTCTCTTATTTTTAATCGCTATCGCTGTCTCCATTCCGCTAGGCTTTCTACTCACATTAGCTGTAAATAGCCGTTTTAAACCATTATCCTGGCTTGCCCAAACCTACATTTACTTAATGCGCGGTACACCGCTGTTACTGCAATTATTGTTAATTTGCTTTGGTCTGCCGCTTATTCCTGTAATTGGGGAATATCTAATTTTGGACCGCTTCGTTGCGGCTTGTTTAGGTTTTATTTTAAACTATGCAGCATATTTTGCTGAAATCTTCCGCGGCGGCCTTCTTTCTATTGATAAAGGCCAGTATGAAGCTGCTAAAGTACTCGGTTTAAATAAATGGCAAACGACGACACGGATTATCTTACCGCAAATGTTCCGTATCGCCCTTCCTTCTGTTTCGAATGAATCGATTACGCTAGTTAAGGATACAGCTCTTCTTTATGCTGTTGCCGTACCGGAATTATTACACTTTGCTCAGACTGCTGTAAACCGCGACTTTACAATCGTGCCATTCTTTATCGCGGGTATAATCTATCTCTTAATTACACTCGTCTTAACAATGTTCTTTAAATGGCTCGAAAAACGATTCAAATTCGAATAAAAAGGAGTGGCGAATATGGCTATCATTGAAGTATCCAATCTCAAAAAATCATACGGCAAATTAGATGTACTCAAACAGATTACTTTTGATGTAAATAAAAATGATGTAGTGGCTGTAATCGGTCCCTCTGGTTCTGGTAAAAGTACGATGCTCCGCAGTCTCATTCATCTTGAAGAAATTAACGGCGGCAGCGTTCGTGTAACAGGCGACTATTTAGTGAAAGACGGCGTTTATTCAAAAGCACAGGAAGTTAAAAAAATCACTTCCAAAATGGGTATGGTCTTTCAGCATTTCAATCTCTTCCCGCATCTTACGGTAAAAGAAAATTTAGAAATTGCGCCTAAAATGTTAAAAACAGAATCCATATCGGCCATTCAACAACGAAGCGCTGAGCTCCTCAAGAAAATTGGACTATCTGATCGAGCAACAGCGTATCCAGCCAATCTATCCGGCGGACAAAAGCAACGCGTGGCAATTGCCCGAGCACTGATGATGAATCCTGAAATTTTACTGTTTGACGAGCCTACCTCCGCTTTGGATCCAGAATTAACAGGGGAAGTTTTACAGGTTATGAAGGACCTTGCGGAAGAACAAATGACGATGATTGTCGTAACACATGAAATGGGCTTTGCCAAGGAAGTAGCCAATCGAGTCATGTTCATGGATAATGGAGAAATTATCGAATCTGGACATCCAGAAGATTTATTTAATAATCCGCAATTTGAACGAACAAAGGCATTCTTAAATCGCAACTTAAAGTAAGGATTGATACTTTTTCATATAATAAGAACGGCAGGGTGCATGCACTCTGCCGTTCTTATTATATATAGGTTGAAAACGCTTACCGAAGTCTTTATTTTTGAGTGAAAGTAGCTGGCATGACAACAGCAATCACTTCTCCGCGTGCACAAAGTGTATCATTTGCAAATACTTCTGTTTCCACTTTCCATTTCTTCGGATGAATCTCCGTCACTTTCCCAACTGCTCTTAATGGAACATTTTGTGGAGTGGGTTTTACAAATTCGACATTTAATGAAGCCGTCACAAACCGTGGCGGCGGTACGATTCCATCTCCTGGTTCATGTCCATTTTTACGGTGCAAGGCTAATGAAGCTGAACCTGTTCCATGACAATCAATGAACGAAGCAATCAAGCCTCCATAAACAAAGCCCGGGATTGCTGTATGTTCCGGCTTTGGTATGTAAACCGTTAACGTATTTTCCCCTTCCCAACCAGTTCGAAAATGATGACCATCTTTATTTAATCTTCCACATCCGTAACACCAAGCAAAATCATCTGGATATTCATCTTGAATGGCTTTTACCAATATTTCTTCCATCATTTCTCCCCCCTTTTCGACTATAGTATAGCACAACTGATTGTATATTTTTACATAAAAACCATTTATTTTACATAAAAGAGGGATGAGACATTAATGTCGGACCAATCTCCTTCATTAACATTTCATCCCTCTTTTAAATATTTCACTATTATGCTACTTCATCATTTTTTGAATTAATTCTCGATTTCGCTTTTTAAACACTTCATTATGTGAAGAAACCATCCCAACATGACTAGCATCAGGTTGAATAAATTGTTTTGCTCTATTTACCGCATTTGCCGCATCTTGGAAAGCCCCCGCTATTAAATGTACTTTTCCATCATGCTTTAAAATATCCCCTGCAGCATACAGTCCCTCCACTGAAGTTTCGCTGGACGCATTTCCTTCAATATAGTACTGATCAACTACTTTAATATCTAGTTCACTATTTTCAAGTAATGTTTTATCTAGTTCGTAGCCATGATTAATGATTACCTCATCAATCGATAAGCAAGCGACCTCTCCTGTTTCATGATTCGTTAATTCCACACGTTCAATAGTCCCATGACTATCACCAGCAATTAATTTTGTAATAGACGTATTCAAAAAACAAACTGCTGAACTATTCATCAATTGCGTGACCTGCGCTTCATGTCCTGCTAAAACATCCTTTCGATATGTTAAATACACCCTTTTTGCAATAGGCTCTAATTCATTGGCCCAATCGATTGCCGAGTTTCCGCCTCCTGAAATAATAACCGTCTTATCTTTGAAGCGCTTTAAAGACTTTACTGTATAATTTAAATTAGATACTTCGAACCGTTCAGCGCCTTCTATTTCTAACCTTTGTGGATTTAAAATTCCTCCCCCAATGGCCATAATAACCGTTTTCGAGAAGTGCTTTCTTCCAGATGCAGCATGTAAAACAAAAATCCCTTCTTCATTACGTGTAATCGATTCCACTTTCTCATTTAACACAACTTCCGGATGAAACGTTAGTCCTTGCTCTACAAGTTGCTCTATTAATTTTGCTCCAGGAACAGGAGTAATCCCTCCAACATCCCAAATCATTTTTTCTGGATATACATGAATTTTCCCACCTAGTTTTGGTTGGTATTCTATCAACTTTGTTTTCATTTCTCGAAGTCCGCTATAAAAAGTGGAGTAAAGACCTGCTGGTCCTCCCCCAATTACCGTCACATCAAATAATTCGAATTGTTCCATTTCCGTTCACTCCTTGGTAATCAAACACAAAATGATTATCATTCTCATTTAAATATACCCCTTTTCCCTTGTTTTTACAACACAAAACATCAACGAAAAAGGAATTTCAATTAAAGAAGCATTTATTTTTTCAAAGCGGATGCGATAAGAATCAATATAGTTGAACTGACTGGGGGGTCAATTAGGAGGATTGTTGCATTAATCAGCGCCCTTTATTTTGTAATAATAGAAAGAAGAGGCTATCCTATAGACAGCCTCTTCTGATTATAAATCACACCATTAATTTACATAAATCATTTGTAAATTCTAACGGATCTTGAATTGGTAAACCTTCTATTAACAGTGCTTGATTATATAAGAGATTTGTATATAATCGAACCTTTTCTTTATCATCCTGTTCGAAGGCTGATTTGAGTGACTGCCAAATCTCATGGTTTACGTTAATTTCTAAAATTTTATCTGCTTTAACCTGTTGGTTATTCGGCATCATGTTCAGTACTTTTTCCATTTCAATCGACAATTCGCCATTAGCTGATAAACAAACTGGATGAGTTTTTAATCGTTTAGATACTTTCACATCTGTTACTTTTTCCGATAATACCTCTTTCATCAAGTTAAAGAGCTCTTTATTTTCCTTCTCCTCTGCTTCATGCTTATTATCATTTTCTTCTTCAATTCCTAAATCACCGCTGGATACGGATTTAAACTCTTTCTCTTTATAGTTTAACAACATTTTAATCGCAAATTCATCGACATCATCTGTAAAGTACAAAATTTCATATCCTTTATCAGCAACTAGCTCAGTTTGCGGCATTTTTTCAATTCGTTCGTTTGATTCACCTGTTGCATAATAAATATACTTTTGATCCTCAGGCATTCTTGATACGTATTCATCCAGCGTTACTAATTTCTTCTCTTTTGATGAGTAGAACATCAATAAATCTTGTAAAACGTCTTTTTCTTGTCCAAAATTATTATACACACCAAATTTTAATTGTCTGCCAAATGATTGATAAAATGCTTCATATTTTTCACGGTCATGTTTTAATAAACTTTCTAGTTCCTTCTTAATTTTCGTTTTAATATTTTTAGCGATGAACTTTAATTGTTTATCTTGCTGCAAAATTTCCCGGGATATATTAAGCGATAAGTCCTCTGAATCAACCATCCCTTTTACAAAGCTAAAATAGTCTGGAAGTAAATCTGGACATTTCTCCATAATTAACACGCCGTTAGAATATAGCTCCAATCCCTTTTCAAATTCTTTTGAATAATAATCAAAAGGAATATTTTCAGGGATAAATAAAATCGCATTATATCTTACCGTACCATCAACTTTTACATGGATATGCTTAATTGGTTTATCAAAGCCGTATCGTTTTTCTTGATAAAAGTTTTCGTAATCCTCAGCAGTCAGTTCATTTTTATTCTTTCGCCAAATAGGAACCATACTATTAATTGTTTGTTCTTCTTGATAGTCCTCGTATTCATCTTCGCTGCCTTCTTTTAATCTTCGGCCAGTAACATCCATTTTAATTGGGTAGCGGATAAAATCAGAGTACTTCTTAATAATTCCTTTCAAATGGTACTCTTCTAGATATTCCTCGTATTTCTCATCTTCGGTATTCTGTTTAATTTTTAAAATAATCTCTGTACCGACGGTTTCTTTCTCACATGGCTCAATTTTGTAACCATCTGCCCCTTCGGACTCCCATTTATAAGCTTCATCACTGCCTAAAGCTTTACTGATAACCGTTACAACATCTGCAACCATAAAAGCAGAATAAAATCCTACACCAAATTGACCAATAATATCGTGACCATCTTTTAATTCATTTTCACTTTTAAAAGCAAGGGAGCCACTCTTTGCAATGGTTCCAAGGTGCTGCTCAAGTTCTTCTTTGGTCATCCCAATTCCAGTATCGGTGATTGTCAATGTCCGGGCTTCTTTATCCGCTGAGACCTTTATGTAGTAACTATCTTTATCAAACGTTAATGTATCATCTGTTAATGCTTTGTAATAAATTTTATCGATTGCATCACTAGCATTCGAAATCAACTCTCGTAAAAAGATCTCTTTTTGAGAATAAATGGAGTGAATCATCATATCTAATAATCTTTTAGATTCTGCTTTAAACTGCTTTTTTGCCATCTTAAAGAATCTCCTTTCATAATCAAAGTAACGTAACATCCATACTTATATTCGCTTTCATTAGCACTCTTCATCATAGAGTGCTAACCATTATTTAAATAACATATAACAAAGGAAAATGTCAATATATAGGTTGCATGAAATTAAATTTCTTGCATAACAAAATGATTATCTTATATTTTGAACCATAACAAATTTTATGTAAAAATTTGTTATTCCATAGACACACACCTTGAATTCTGTTATATTGAATTAGTTACCCTGAGTAACAATTACCTTCGCTAACTATATACAGGAGGTGTTTCCCATAAAGACATTCCAAAAGTTCTTCCATCAATTCACGCTTTTATACCGCCCTTTTGAAAATAAATTAAATATACTGCTTAGCCAGCATCAGATTCAAAGAGCGCAATGGACGATTTTATACTATTTATCCCTTAACGGTTCCATAACGCTTGTAGAGCTTTCTAACTATTTAAGCGTAGAAAAACCTACCATTACTAGAACCATAAATCGCTTAGAAGAATTAGGATATGTCCAGCAAATTCCAAGTAAGGACAAAAGGGAAAAAAGAATACAGCTTACAGATCGAGGAAAAGAAGTATACAAGCATGTCCGTATAACAATTGACCAATTTGAGAAGGACATTTTAAAAGGAGTCTCGGAACAAGAGCAGCTCAACGCTATCCATATCATGAAGGAAATACACAATAATCTTATAGAATGGGAGGATAAAAATTGACTTCATCAAGACCTAAACTTTGGACAAAAGATTTCATTATTGTTTCCTCTGTTAACTTTCTCTTAACGTTAATTTTTTATTTATTAATGGTTACCATTGCAGCATATGCTGTGAATGAATACCACGCTTCGACAAGCCAAGCAGGACTTGTAACAGGAATTTTTATTATAGGAACATTAATTGGACGACTATTTATCGGTCGCATTATTGATTCGATTGGCCGTAAAAAAACATTAATTATTGGCTTAGCTTTCTTCATTTTGACGACATTTTTATATTTTTTACATTACGGCATCGCTTTCTTACTTTTTAATCGTTTTATACATGGTGTAACGTTAGGAATGGCAAGTACAGCGGCTGGTACAATTATAGCCCAAATTATCCCGCAAACAAGAAAAGGAGAAGGGATCGGCTATTTTAGTATGAGTACGACACTCGCTACAGCTATTGGTCCTTTTATTGGGCTATATATGAGCCAACACACAAGCTTCCAAATGATTTTTAGCCTTTGTCTTTCCTTAGGAATAATTAGTTTAATTACTGCCTTCTTTGTATATGTACCGTTATTAGAAAGATCAACTAAAAACTCAGAGGTAAAAGGACTCAAACTTTCAGACTTTATTGAGCCTAAGGCACTGCCCATTGCGTTGGTTACTCTAGCAGTAGCTTTCTGTTATTCTAGTGTCCTTTCCTTTATCAACTTCTATGCAATCGAAATTAACTTAGTCAATGCGGCTAGCTTTTTCTTCGTTGTATATGCTGTTGCAGTATTAGTGTCACGTCCTTTCACAGGTCGCTTAATGGACGTGAAGGGAGCAAATATTGTGATGTATCCTGCCTTTGTTTTCCTTGGGGCTGGGTTGCTGCTCCTTAGTATAGCAACTAACAGCATCACTTTATTATTATCTGGTGCCCTTATCGGCCTTGGATTTGGTAATATGCAATCCTGCACTCAAGCTATTGCCGTAAAATTGACTGAACCTCATCGTATGGGGTTAGCTACATCGACCTTCTTTATCTTTCTAGATGCAGGGCTTGGTTTCGGTCCTTATGTACTTGGGTTTATCATCCCAATGACTGGCTATAGCAATTTATATATTATTTTAGGTATCTTCAGCTTAGTCGCATCTACTCTTTATTTCCTTCTACATGGTAAGAAAGAAAAAATGATAAGATCGGAATCAAAATCTGAACACCGAATTTCAGCATAAGAAGGACAAAAAACGGGATACCCTAGATAGGGTATCCCGTTTTCACTTTCCACCATTTAATATAATATCATTCACTATATCGGTGTTATTCATAAAGCATGTATTATGAGAATATCCCATAACTTAATGCCCTGGAAAAAAGGCCATCTGAATGATAAAAATAATTCCAAAAAGATAAATGATCGGATGTACATCTTTCCCTTTACCACTTACAAGCTTGATGATTGGATACGTAATAAATCCAATCGCAATCCCAGTTGCAATACTTCCCGTTAAAGGCATAGTCAAAATAACCGCAAAAGCCGGGAATGCTTCATCAAATTCCTTCCAATTGATTTTCGCTAACCCTTCCATCATATAGCAGCCAACGATAATTAAAGCCGGAGCTGTAATAGCTGAAAGTGATGAAATAGCTGCTACTAATGGTGAGAAAAATAAAGCAATTAAGAAAAGAGTCGCCACTACGAAAGCAGTCAGTCCAGAACGACCTCCAGCTGCCACCCCTGACGATGATTCAACATAAGCACTAGATGGACTCGTACCTAGCGTCGCACCAACAGTTGTCGCAACAGCATCCGCAGCAAGAGCAGCTTTAGCTCTTGGCAGTTTTCCATCTTTCATTAGACCAGCTTGCTCCGCTACTCCAATCATTGTTCCCGTTGTATCAAAAATAGTAACAAGTAAAAAGGCAAACACTACTGTATATAACGAATTCGAAAAAACACCTGTAATATCTAAATCAAAAAACACAATTGCCGGTGGTGTGGATACAACACCTTCCATTTGTAGCATCCCCATAAAATAACCGATGATTGCCGTAATAAGCATACCAATAAACAAAGCACCCTTTATTTTACGAGCAATTAAAATGAACGTGATAAACAAGCCCACAATCGTTAAGACTGTAACAGGTTTATGCAAATCACCCAAAACTACAACCGAATCAGGGTCCGCTACAACAATCCCCGACATTTTCAATCCAATAAATGCAATAAATAAACCGATCCCTGCTGTAATTCCATATTTTAAGGAAGTAGGCATCGATTCGATAAGCAATTGACGAAATTTAGTCAACGACAAGATGATAAATAAAATCCCCGCTAAAAAAACTGTACCAAAAACAACTTGGTAACTTACTCCTTGGGTAGCAACAACGCTTGTAAAATAAGCATTCATCCCCATACCAGGAGCAATGGCAATCGGGTAATTTGCGAAGAGAGCCATGATTAATGTTCCAATAGCTGCAGCTAAAATAGTCGCAATGAATACTTGATTAAATGGTACACCCGCAGCGGACAAGATGGCAGGATTCACAACAATAATGTAAGCCATCGTTAAGAAAGTTGTAAAACCAGCTAATAGTTCCGTCTTTACATTTGTTCCTAATTCGCGCAATCTAAATAAACGTTCCATATATCCTCCCTAATAAAAGAAATTCCTAACTATAAATGGGCAGGTTGAACTACCCATTCGTAGTTAGGAATTTTCGGCTCCTAGTAGAAACTCTCAGACCGTATCACTGAGAATATACGAATGAACATGATTTTTCTTTTTTATTTTTAACTCCGCAAATTATATTAAACGAATATTAAAATTACGTCAATAGACATTGTTCGTTTTATTATGTTTATTTTCACCATTGATGAGTTTAAGTTTAGATAACATCATAAAAAACACGAATAAAATCTCCTAAACTATAGGATTCACTTCATTAGGTATCGATATACCCTTTTTATCAAAGGTTAAAGCATTTACCGCAAAAATTACCTATCCAATAATTTTTATGTGATTTTTTTTAACATGAAATATTATTTTTGATCATCTTCCATTTTTACGTACCCTCAACTTTACCTCCTAATAACAAAAGAAGATTATAAACTTAGTATATTTGCACAATAAAAAAAGAAAATTTCAGATGAAATTACAATGAAATGTGAAAATAAACGTGATACTATAAGAACATAAACGAAATTATGTTACAAAAAATCACATCATTCAGTATATTAGTTAACAATTCATTTTTTTACCCTTCTCAAAAATGAATTCTAATGTAAAGAAAAACACTTTTAATACAGTTAAAAAAGCCATTATTACAGATTGAAACGAATGAAAGAAAGGAATTAGAGGATCGATTAAACATACAATCGAAAGGAAGGAATGAACAAACTATGGGATTAGAGGCTTTAAATGAACAAGTAAAAAGAGACCTTTCCTATCTTGCCTTTGGAGGTGAAGATTGGATTCGCCCACTCAATCATTCTGAAGGACATGTTTATGATGTAGTCATTATCGGCGGCGGTCAAAGTGGCCTAGGTGCCGCTTTTGGTCTTATGCGTGAACGAATATCTAATATTCTGGTAATTGATGAAAACGAGGAAGGATTAGAAGGACCTTGGGAAACCTACGCTCGTATGATGACATTGCGAACACCCAAACATCTAACCTCTATTGACCTCGGAATCCCTTCACTTACTTTCCGTTCATGGTGGGAAGCACAATTCGGGTCAGAAGGCTGGGAACAAATTGTGAAAATCCCCCGAAGTGACTGGATGAATTATTTACGTTGGTATCGAAAGGTTCTCAATCTCCCTGTCATGAATGAAGTAAAGCTTAAGCTCATTGAACCTACAGGCGAAGGCATTCATCGATTGCATATCGAGGGATCAGGAGCCCCATCTAATCTATTACTTGCACGTAAAGTCATTCTAGCTACCGGTATTCAAGGTGGCGGTGAATGGCATGTACCACCTATGATTTCTGAAAAATTACCACATCGACTTTATGCTCACACATCTGAAACTATTGATTTCAAAGCACTTAAAGATAAAAAGGTTGGTATTTTAGGAGGCGGTGCTTCAGCTTTCGATAATGCCAATTTTGCACTATCACAAAGTGTGGCTGAGGCTCATGTCTTCATTCGTCGCACAGAGCTTCCACGCATCAATCCAATTCGCCAAATGGAAGGTTCAGGAATAATCGAACGTTTTCATACCCTTTCGGATGCTGATAAATACGCTGTAATGGCTCATTTCTTTAAACACAGTCAACCACCAACTAATGATACTTTTGAACGTGCATCCTCACGTTCTGGTTTTCAACTGCATATAGGAGCGCCTTGGGTAAATGTAGAAGAAGCAGACGAAGGTGCAGTAGTCACCACACCTCAAGGAAAATTCACCTTTGACTTCCTCATCATCAGCACTGGTCTTCTAACTAATCCCGCTTTACGTCCAGAATTGAGACTAATTGAAAACTATATCGCTCGCTGGGAGGATCGATATAAAGCACCAGAAGAGATAAGCAATCCTTTGCTCGATGCTCACCCTTATCTCAGCCCTGGCTTTGCTTTCCTGAGCCGCGATGAAAGGAATAAAAAATTCCTTCATGGAATTTTTGCATTTAATTATTCAGCCTTAATCAGTTGCGGTATTTCGGCCTCTGCGCTTTCTGGTATGAAGTTTGGTATCCCTAAGCTTGTATCAGCCGTAGCAGATCAGCTTTTCCTAGATAACCGCGAGGAAATTCTGCATAATTACTTTACTTATAGTGAACTTGAGTTTGTCGGTGAATGGCCCCAAAAAGGGCAGGCACTTAATGCTACTCTAGCTTCTCAGAAATAAAAGATTTTTTCTTAAAAACTTGAACAGTACCTGACCTATGACAAGTAGAACATTTAAACGAATACCCTTTATCACTAAAAAAGGCTTACTGTTGTGTATATTCAACAGCAGGCCTTTTAATCATTTACAGCCAAGAACTTCATGACGAGGGCTAAGACCTCTTACTTTAAATGTTCATTTAAAACATTCTCTTCTAACACAGCAAATTTATCACCGTATACTTTCGTAATATGCTTTTCTCCCCAAGCACAAAGAGAATCTAAAATACTTTGTAAACTCCACCCATATTCACTTAACTCATATTCTACTTTCGGAGGAATTTGATTATACACAATTCTATTAATGACTCCATCCGCTTCTAATTCACGTAATTGCTGGGTTAACATCTTCTGAGTAATATCTGGCATAAGACGTTTCAATTCACTAGTTCGTTTCTTTCCGTGAGTTAGATGGCATAGAATCACGCACTTCCACTTCCCGCCTATCACTTCTAATGTCGCTTCTACCGATATATTGTATTTCTTTTTCTTCATAATTTCTCCTCCAATCAATAGGTACTTAAAAGTATCTATAGAACTTTTAGGTACCTATATTACTTTAAAGTACGTACTTTTCTTTAACTTACATATATCCCATAATAACATTTGCCAGTTAAAAGTTATCGTATTCATTAATTTATATAGTTTACTTTAACTGACTTCATTAATACAGTGTCACAATCACTTTGGAGGGAAAAAAATGTCTATAGATAAAAAAAGAAGTACATTTGCACTGCTTGCATTAGCGGTCAGTGCATTTGCAATTGGAACGACAGAATTTATCAGCGTGGGCCTATTGCCTCTTATCGCAAAGGATTTACAAATACCTGTTACAACAGCCGGTTTAACCGTTTCTTTATATGCTTTAGGAGTAACATTTGGAGCACCCATTCTCACCTCTCTTACTTCGAGGATGTCACGTAAAGCTTTATTGATTTGGATTATAGTTATTTTTATTATAGGAAACAGTATCGCTGCTGGAGCTTCCAGTATTGGGATTTTACTCGCGGCCCGTGTGATCTCTGCCTTTTCACATGGTATTTTCATGTCAATTGGCTCCACGATTGCCGCTGATTTAGTACCAGAAAATCGGCGAGCTAGTGCGATCTCCATTATGTTTACTGGGCTGACAGTAGCTACCGTTACAGGAGTCCCATTTGGAACATTTATCGGTCAGCAATTCGGCTGGAGAATGGCCTTTATCGTCATAGTAGCAGTCGGCGTTCTTGCACTAATCGCAAACAGCATCCTGGTTCCATCTGATCTGCGAAAGAGCAAGCGTACAACACTGCAGGATCAGTTCAAATTGGTAACAAACGGCCGCTTACTGCTTATGTTTATCATTACTGCTTTAGGCTATGGAGGAACATTCGTTATCTTTACTTATTTATCACCGTTACTGCAGACTATCACGGGATTTAAGGAAGGAACCGTTGCATTGATTCTGTTTATTTACGGTATTGCGATTGCAATTGGCAACATGATAGGCGGAAAGCTATCTAATCAAAATCCGATTAAAGCATTATTTTATATGTTTATTGTACAAGCTGTTATACTATTTATCTTAATGTTCACAGCACCATTTAAAATAGCAGGATTAATGACCATTTTCTTAATGGGGCTTATGGCTTTTATGAATGTGCCAGGCTTACAAGTCTATGTAGTCATGTTAGCGGAACGTTTCGTACCAACAGCAGTCGACGTCGCATCAGCGATTAACATCGCTGCATTTAATGCTGGAATTGCGCTTGGATCCTATTTAGGCGGGGTTATCACAAACTCTATCGGACTAATTCATACTTCTTGGATAGGAGCACTAATGGTACTAATAGCCGCAATGCTTACCGGTTGGAGTAGAATTCTTGAAAAAAAGATAAATTAAAGGAGGTGATTGACCAAATATTAAACAAGTATAGAACAACTCTATTTACTTATAACAACAATAGGAGGTTTATTAATAATGACTAGAAACTTACAAGATACAACAACTTTATATAACGGTGTTAAAATGCCTTGGCTTGGTATTGGAGTATTTAAAGTAGAAGAAGGCCCTGAATTAGTGAATGCTGTTAAATTCGCCATTAAACATGGATATCGTAGTATTGATACAGCTGCTATTTATGAAAATGAAGAAGGAGTTGGCCAAGCTATCCGCGAAGGGCTAGATGAAACGGGTATCTCTAGAGAAGAATTATTTGTTACATCGAAAGCGTGGAATTCTGATTTAGGTTACGAATCAACGATTGCTGCTTATGAAACGAGCCTAAAGAAACTTGGTCTAGATTATTTAGATTTATATCTTATTCACTGGCCTGTAGAAGGGAAATACAAGGAAGCATGGCGAGCATTAGAAGCTCTTTATAAGGAAGGGAAAGTAAAAGCAATCGGCGTAAGTAACTTTCAAATCCATCACCTTGAAGACTTAATGAAAGATGCAGAGATTAAGCCGATGGTTAACCAAGTAGAATATCACCCACGTTTAACGCAAAAAGAAGTTCAAGCCTTTTGTCAAGAACACGGAATTCAATTAGAGGCTTGGTCACCTTTAATGCAAGGTCAATTACTGGATAACCCAGTTCTACAAGAAATTGCTCATACACATAATAAAACTATCGCTCAAGTTATTATACGTTGGGATTTACAAAACGGTGTTGTAACTATTCCAAAATCTACGAAAGAACACCGAATTGTTGAAAACTCAGCTGTTTTTGACTTTGAGTTAACAAAAGAAGAAATGCAGCGAATTGATGAACTAAATCAAAATCATCGAGTAGGACCAGACCCTGACAACTTTGATTTTTAAAATAGAGAACATCCCAAAATAGGCGCTTTCCTTTCATAAAGCAGCGTCTATTTTTAATAAAGTTCAGCTTATTAGCTAAGCATAACATTGTAAAATATTTATTTTATTTAGTATGTTAGCTATATCCTAATGAAGGGGAAAGATAAACATGAATAAAAATGACCAACATTTATTATCTCCATATACATTTGCAAATGGAGTTGAGTTAAAAAATCGAATTGTCATGGCACCTATGACAAACTTCTCATCTAATCCGGATGGAACCGTAACAGAGGAAGAAGTAAATTATTACGCTCGCCGCTCTAAAGGAGTCAGCATGGTGATTACTGCTTGTACATATGTTACACCAAATGGAAAAGGATTCCGTGGTGAATTTGGCGGCGATAGTGATGAAATGATACCAAGCTTAAAGCAGTTAGCAAAAGGAATTAAAGAGCAAGGCGCTAAAGCTGTCTTACAAATGTTCCATGGTGGAAGAATGTGCCCTCCAGAGCTAGTCCCTAATGGTGAGATTGTAAGTGCAAGTGATATACCTGCAGAAAAAGGCGGCGCTTCAACAGAAGAACCAGCTATAAAGCCAAGAGCTTTGACAGAATCAGAAGTTGAAGAGATTATTGATGCTTTTGGAGAAACGACTCGACGTGCGATTAAAGCAGGATTCGATGGAGTTGAAATTCATGGAGCAAATGGATATTTAATTCAACAATTCTTCTCTCCACATTCTAATCGTCGTGAAGATCGATTTGGAGGTAGTCTCGAAAAGCGGATGACCTTCCCTTTGGCAGTGGTGGATAAGGTACAGAATGTGGTTAAGGAGCACGCTCAATCTCCATTTATTGTTGGATATCGTTTTTCACCGGAAGAACCAGAAACACCTGGAATTACAATGGCAGATACATTAGCCTTAGTAGACGCTTTAGCCGATAAAGACTTAGATTATCTACATGTTTCATTAACTGAATTCTTTTCTACACCTAGAAGAGGCGTAGATGATGTCAATAAAACACGCATTGAATACCTGCTGGAAACGATTAATAATCGAGTTCCTCTTATCGGTGTAGGTTCTATTTATTCTGCTGATGACGCTCGGAAAGCATTTGAGACAGGCGTCCCTTTATTAGCACTTGGTAGAGAGTTAATTATTGACCCTGATTGGGTGCAAAAAGTAGCAGAAGGAAGAGAAGATGAAATCGTAACACAGATTGACAAAAGTAAACAGGAACAATTAGTTATACCTGACCCATTATGGAATGCCATTATTCATACACCAGGCTGGTTCCCGGGTGTTTAATTAAAATAGGTCAGCCCTCAAAAACCTTGAACAATTATAATATTCAGGTTTAGGGGCTGACCATTTTTATATTAAAATCACATTTATATCTTTTTAACAAATTCAGATTTTAACTTCATCGCTCCAAAACCGTCAATTTTGCAATCAATATTATGGTCTCCATCGACTAAACGAATACTTTTTACTTTTGTACCTTGTTTTAAAACCGATGAACTTCCTTTTACTTTCAAATCTTTGATTACCGTTACCGCGTCTCCATCGTTTAAAACATTTCCATTTGAATCTTTGACAACCTTTTGCTCTTCGCTATTTTCATTCTCCAAGCCTGGCGTCCACTCATGAGCACATTCTGGGCAAACTAAAAGGTTTCCATCTTCATACGTATATTCCGAATTACACTTTGGACAGTTTGGTAAATTTGACATAACTCTATTTCCTCCATTCACAATCGGTTACTCTCCTAATGTATAAGTTCGTTTCAATTCCCTTTTCGCTGCTTCATAAGAAGAGCTGCTGCAAACTTGAAATTCACAAAAAACAGATAGAGAGTTCGTTATATGCTTATATACTGTCATAGTCTTATCAGATTGACAAGCCTTCTCTTCTACATTTACTTGTGTGTATCAAAAGCAATTTTATCCCCTGACCCATATGAGCTAGGAAACCTTTACATTATTGTTTCCTTTTATTATGCCAGCTTACATATCGTATAAATTTATCATTCAAATAATGATGACGCTTAGCTCATGAAGTGAATTTTCTTATTGGAATATTCACAGTTGCCGTAGTCTCTGTTTCCGTTGACTCTATTACTATACGCCCATCATATTTATGAACTATTTCCTTAACAATAAATAAACCTTGTCCTCTAATTTTTCCCGACTCTTTCTTTTTGGTTGAATATCCACTTTTAAAAATCAATTCCTTATCAATAATCTTTGGACCTGTATTTGTAATTTCAAACAAATAATAGGTTGAATTATCTTTACATACAATATTTATTTTCCGCTCACTCTCAGGTATTACTATTGCTGCATCAATTGCATTATCAATTAAATTCGATAATATTTTGATTAAATCTATTGTTTTGATTGTATCAAATGCAGCATTAGAAACTGCAAAATTAATATCGATATTATGATTTTCAGCAAAAAGCTTCTTTGTTTGAAATAATACAGAAAGCCCGGGGTTATCTATATCTATTTTTAAAGATTCAATAGAACGAACTTCTTTAACTAGAGAAGATAGATACCCTAAAGCTTTCTCTGTTTTTCCTAATTTGAGAAGACCATGTAAAACCTGAATATGATTTGTAAAATCATGTCTTAAAGATTGAACGGAAGATATTAACGTTCTAATTTCTGTTTGATATGTATCCTCGGTATCTTCAATTTCCTTTGTTGTTTCTCTTTGATACCATCTCTGTATGATAAAAAAGGATCCTAATACGATTAATACAAATACAGCGTTAAAAGCAAGATTAAAAATACTATTTTTCAGCACTTTATTTTCTATACTATTGAGTGTATCCGCGCTTATATCAATTCCTAAATATCCAATAATCTTACCTTCATGATCCTTAATTGGAGCTCCAACCGATAAATAGTCTCCATATTTAGAGTCCCTAAGCACTCCTGTAACATATGTCTTTCCCTCATACGCTCGTTTCACTTGTTCTTCTGGTAAGGTACAAGTCTCTCCTATCGGATAAGACTCTGCAGCTTCTTTAGGCATTCCCATAATCATAGCTGTCGACACTTTAGGATTATCAACAACAAGAGTGTATACATATAAAGACCCTATTTTTTCTCTTGCATCATTTAAGTATTTTCTCGTTTCCCAGTATTCTTTGGTTTTTGTAGGATTAAGAAGGAACTGCTTATACGCTTCCACATCCATCGAAGCAGCGATTGACTTTGCTGCCTCCAGACTTTGGTTTGCGATTGATTCTTCAACCGTTTTTTTTATTTTTACATAAGAAGTAAAGATATTTACACTTATAAAAAAGAATAATAGAAAAACAGATAAGACCCAAATTAACTTTATTTTATTTACTTTCATACTAAATTGTACTTCCCCATCTTTTTATAGAATTGAACGGATCGATCCCATCTCCGCTAATATAGCAGCCGAGTCCCAATAAAATGCTATATGATTTGCATAACATATCAAAGTCCCTATTGCGTAAAATTAAGTCTATTTTACCATATATACTATAATATTTTTGATATATTAGACCCACAACCCATAATTATAAAGAATGTATTAACTAAATGGGGAAAACATCGGAAGAAGAAAACAACTTTTCCTTGTTAAAAGAAAGATTGTTTTCTTTTTTGAAGTTATATCGATTGAAGATTCTACAGGTGATTATGGAGTTTGCTGGAACATGCCGTACATGTTTGGCGCCTTTCTTACAATCATCAAAAAGTAAAAGTCATTTAAGATTCTTATTTTTAATTGAACTTGCATATTCTATCTTTCTTCACGCATTTTATTCTATAACTTCAAACCATAATGGAGATTGGTCCTCTGGATCTCCATTGTAATTGACTAATATCTCTTCTCCCTCATGAATATCTCTCATCGCATAAAAATCTATTGAGTGGTTTTCAATATTAGTAATATACCTCGCATTAGGAGTGTAGGAGTGATTGTATAAAGAACCGTATCCTAAAGCAAGAGCTTTATCCTCTCCCCAACGGAAGATATAATTTGAAAGAATTCCCTCCCTCATTCGCCTCCATTCAATTTTAGGAATAACAATTACTGGCGCTTCCTCAATGAACTCACCATTCTTAATGTTACGGTCTGCAAATATCCCTCTGCCATATTTCTTTGTATTTCTCACACTGATTGGTTCCAAAAGGATTCCCTCCTTATGTTAAGTCCTTTAGATGCTCACGAAGATACTTATTACGTTTAGCTATAAACTCCAGAATAAGTTCCGGTTCATTAACAAATATATCGATGGACTCCTTTTTATAAGAGTCTAAAGTTATATAGGGGTGTATTTTTCCATGAAGGTTTGTAATTTTCGGTTCTAATGCTTCAGGTGTAAATGAAGTTTCTAGTATTTCCTCAAGGAGAAGACGGTATTGATTCCGAAATACTTTTACATCAAGTAAACGTGCAGTTAGTGTATTATAGCCTTCAATGGGGACCTCATCGTATTCCATTATCTCTCCATCCCAATCCCTGCCCCACGTTGCATCATAATCCCAAGGGATTATTTGGAATAATCCACTTTCCCCATTTCGATATAGTGCATAATTGTGGATGAAACCATCAAAGTTCTGCGTACAAACAATTCCACATAACCACAACAAATATTTTTCGACATCTAAGTAGTTTGTGATTTCTTTACCAAAGTCATTTCGCGAAACCGTATTAATTTTATATATGAGCATTTCTAAATCAAGGTCATCCTCAATCTTACCCAATTTCCGCACATATCCGGATAGAAGAGAAAGTTTCGGATCCTCTTCCGGAGTTAATAAAGAAAAATTAGCATGGTATTCTGTCGCGTAAAAAATTGAACCATATGGAAGCTGCCTTTTTTGTAAAAACCATTCATCAACCGATTCAATCTGTAAGTAGACCCCCATAGACTTTCCATTAAGTTCAAGAAAAACATGCTTACAGTCAGGAGAAACACTACCAATGTCTTGAAAAAAATCAAAGGATAGCTTGTTTCGAATGAATGAGGGATCACTATATTCGGCATTAAGATGAATTTCGCGCCCCGTAAATCTCTCATTATATGTTCCAAAGTCGACTCTAAATGACTTTTGAGGAAAGTTACGTATGTGTTCCCCACGATAAGTAATACCCATTTCGTATGGAATATTGTTTACTAACAGCTTGGAAGGAAGAAGCTCCTCGTTCCAGATGTCACTTTCCAGTACTTCAAGGTGCTTAGGCCCCAGAAAAATACTCATTATAGGAATATTATGCTGCATAACATCATTCCCTCTTTTCTTTTACATTGCTATCTTATGGGAGATGAGTGGATTTGATAATAAAATAAATAAAACCTAGAACAAATAAAAAAAGAATTCATAAACTACATAACCTTACACTTTAAGGGAGTTTTATGGAGAGAGGGGGCTCTAACGATGGGTGGAGCTCAAATTTTAGAGTTAATTGAAACAGCAAAAAAAGCAGGTCTTAGTGAGTACTTAATTCAAAACCCAGTGGCAAAAGATAAAGGAAATGACAAACAGCCTGGCAAAGGTACTGGTAAGGGTACTGGTAAAGGTACCGGCAAAGGTACTGGTAAAGGTACCGGCAAAGGTAC
>Ga0182746_1000771_pt1 | contig 36397 bp, 34 predicted proteins | sample eDN3rd30CBELigOP_FD_128881 | JGI IMG/M metagenome (GOLD analysis project Ga0182746, IMG submission 128881) | Enriched Organic Plus compost microbial communities from Emeryville, California, USA - eDNA 3rd pass 30_C BE-Lig OP (version 2) (version 2) ...
ATAGCGGGCGACCGTGCCGTCGGCGATCTCGCGCTGCAGGATGCAGGTCGGCAGCACGCTCATCCCCTGCCCCTGGGCCACGAAACGGGCGATCACCGAGATATCGTTGCACAGGCTCAAGGTGGGCAGCGGCGCCTTTTCCACATGGAACCAGTCGCGGATGATCTGGTGCAGCCGGGACGGCGAGCGCAGCGTCAGCACGCGGCTGCGGTACAGGGTGTCGGGGTCCAGCGTCCGGCCGGGGGCCAGGACGCCGGCGGGCCCCAGCCAGGCAGTCTCGAACAGCCCGACGAGTTCGAACCAGCAGGTGTCGGACCGGGCGGGCTCGCCCAGGAAGGCGATGTCCAGCTCCCGGTCGTGCAGCATGGCTTCCAGGGCGCTGCTGTTGGCGATGGTCAGGTCCACGCGCAGGTCCGGATAGCTGGATTCCAGCATGGCGACGACTTCCGGCAGGCAGGTCATGGCCAGGGCGTCGATGGCGCCTAGGCGCAGCAGGCCGTGGAACGGCTGCTCGGCCTGGATCATGCCGTCCATCTGGTCGAGCAGGCCGATGCTTTGCTCCAGGTAGCGGCGCACCGTCAGGCCCTGCCCGGTGGGCGCGACGCCGCGGCCGGATTTCTCGAAGAGCTTCACGCCCAGCGCGTCCTCCAGCTCGGCGATGCGCAGCGAGATGGTGGGCTGGGTGACGTGCAGCAGCTCGGCCGCCGCCCGGTAGGTGCCGAGCCGGCAGATGGCGACGAAGGCCTCCATCTGGGCCAGGGAGTATTTTTTCATTGAAAAATCCTATGTTTTCAACCGGAAAATTCTCATTGGATAGTGATGGCCCGACTGCCTAGAATTTCCCCATGTCCGGACGCTGGATGCGCGGCAAGGCCGCATGGCAGCGTTTCAGGAAATCTTAAGAAATTCCAATGAATTTAACCATGGGGAAGCCGGCATGATCCAGGACAGCAGCAGCCAGGCCGCGGAGCCGCCGGGAGACGGCCTGGGCGATCTTTCCGCCGCCGCGCAAGCCGAGCTGCTGCGCCGCGGGGAAATCTGCGCGGTGGACCTGGCCGACGATTTCATCGCCCGCTGCGCGCAGCGGAACCCGGCGATCAACGCGATCGTCGCGCTGGACGAGGAAGCAGCAAGGCGCTCGGCCGAGGCGTCGGACGCCCGCCGGCGCGCCGGGGCCGCGCTGGGCCCGCTGGACGGGATCCCCGTCACGGTGAAGGACAACCTATTCCTGGCCGGCTTCCGCGCCACCTGGGGCAGCCGGCTGTTCCGGGATTTCGTTCCGGACGAGGACGATGCGGGCGTGGCGCGCCTGCGCGCCCTGGGGGCCAACCTGCTGGCCAAGACCAATACGCCCGAGTTCGCGCTGGGCGCGCATACCGACAATTTCCTGTTCGGCCCCACGCGCAACCCGTGGCGGCTGGACCTGACGCCGGGCGGGTCCAGCGGCGGCGCCGTGGCGGCGCTGGCCGCAGGCATCGGCGCGCTGGCGGTGGGCACCGACGCGGGCGGCTCGATCCGGCGGCCCGCGGCCTACGCCGGCGTGGTCGGCTTTCGTCCGTCCAATGGAAGAATTCCGCGCACGGCCGGCTTCCCGCCGATGGCGCTGGACCTGCAGGCCGTGGCGCCGGCCGCGCGCAGCGTGGACGACGTGTACCTGCTGTTCCGGTCCATGGCGGGCCCGGATGCGCGCGACCGCGCGTCGCGGTGCTTCGCGGACTACCCGCTGCCGCAGCGGCTGGACGCCGCCCTGCCCGGCAGCCCGGCGCGCATCTGCTACGTGCCCGAGGTGGAAAGTTCGGCGGTCGACCGCGACATACGCCAGCAGGCGGAGCGGGCCGCCCGCCTGCTGGAAGGCGGCGGGCACCGGGTGGAAACGGGCACGATGCCCTTCGCGCTCGCCGACATCGAGCGGATCTGGTCGACCCTGACGGCGGTCGCCGTGGCGCGGCTGGCCGGCGATTCGAAAGACGCGCTGGCGGCCCTGCAGCCGTCCAACCAGGCGGCCGCCGCGCGCGGCCGCGCGGTCGACGCGCAACAGTACGCCGCCGCGGTCGAGCTGGTGCAGCAGGCCAGGCGCCGCGTCGACGCCCATTTCGAGCGCTTCGACTTCATTCTTTCGCCCACGTCGGCCTGCCTGCCGTGGCCGGTCGGCCAGGCTTTCCCGCAGGCCATCGATGGGCAGCCGGCCGGCCCGCGGGCCGGCGCGGTGTTCTCCACCTTCGCCAACGTGGCCGGCATCCCGGCCGTCAGCGTCCCGGTCGGCATCGGCGGCGGCGGCCTGCCCGTCGGCGTGCAGCTGGCCGGCCGCTTCGGCGCCGACCTGCAAGTCCTGGCCCTGGCCAGGCAACTGGAGTCCATGGCCGGCTGGCGCGCCCGCGCGCCGGCCGCAGTGTGAACCGGCGCATCGCCGCCGTTTTTTCTTCCAACCATAACTGTCCAAGGGAACCCTTATGCCTCGCATCCTGACCGCCTCGACGGCAGCCGCCGGCGCGCGCCGCCGCTTCCTCGCCACCGCATTGCGCGCCGGCCGCGCGCTGCCGGCCCTGCTGCTCGCCGGCCTGGCCGCCGCGCCGGCCGCGCCCGCCCTGGCCGCCGACGCCTATCCCAGCCGCCCCATCCGCCTGGTCGTGCCCTACCCGCCCGGCGGCGCCACCGACATCATCGCGCGCACCCTGGCCCCGGAACTGTCCAGGCTGCTCGGCCAGCCGGCGGTGGTGGAAAACCGCGGCGGCGGCGTGAGCGTGATCGGCACCGACATCGTCGCCCGGGCCGAGCCCGACGGCTACACGCTGCTGATGTCCGACCAGGCCTTGATGACCAACCCGGCCCTGCAGACCCACCTGCCCTACGACACCTTGAAGGACCTGGCGCCGGTGGCGCTGATCGGGCCCGCGCCCTCGGTCCTGCTGGTGCACCCTTCGCTGCCGGTGCACAACATCCAGGAGCTGATCGCGCTGGCCAAGGCCAGCCCGGACACGCTGCAGTACGCCTCGTCGGGCAACGGCACGTCCACGCACATCGCCGGCGAGGTGCTCAAGCAGGTGGCCGGCATCAAGATGGCGCACATCCCCTACCGCGGCGCGGGACCCGCGCTGACCGACGTGATGGGCGGGCACGTGCCCATCCTGGTCACCAGCATCGGGCCGGCGCTGCCGATGATCCAGTCCGGCAAGCTCAGGCCCATCGACGTGTCCAGCACCCAGCGCTCGCCGGCCCTGCCCGACGTGCCTTCGCGGGCCGAGGAAGGCCTGCCCGAGGCCGTCGCCACCGGCTACTGGGGCGTGCTCGCGCCGGCGGGGGTGCCGGACGAGGTCATCGGCAAGCTCAACGGCGCCTTCAACCAGATCATCCAGCTTCCCGAGATCCGCGAGAAGCTGATTTCCCTGGGCGTGGACCCGACCGGCGGCAGCGCGCAGCAGTTCGGCGACATCCTGAACCAGGAAATCCCCAAGATGCGGCAGATCATCACCAGCGCCGGCATCACCATCGACTGAGGCTCGGACCCATTCCCCGCCTTCACCGGAGACAGTATCTTGAAGATCACGGACATCCGCGAGATCGCCATCCCGCTGAATTCGCCGCTGCGCAATTCGGTCTACGACTTCAGCGAGATGACCACCTCGGTCGTGGCGGTGAAGACCGACGTGCTCCGGCACGGCCGCCCGGTCGTCGGCTACGCCTTCAATTCGACCGGGCGCTACGCCTGCGGCGCGCAGATGCGCGCGCGCTTCATCCCGCGCCTGCTGGCGGCCGACCCCGAAAGCCTGCTCAACGATCGGGGGGACAACCTGGACCCGGACAAGGCGCTGGCCTGCATGAACCGGCGGGAAAAGCCGGGCGGCCATTCGGAGCGCTCGATCGCCATCGGCACGATAGAGGTGGCGCTGTGGGACGCCGCCGCCAAGATCGCCGACGAGCCCCTGCACGGCCTGCTCGCCCGCCATTACGGCAACGAGGTGCTGCGCCGGGTGCCGTGCTACGTGGGCGGCGGCTGGTACGCGCCGGACAAGGGCCTGCCCGAGCTGCAGGCGGAGATCCGCAGCCGGCTGGACCAGGGCTACACGACCATGAAGATCAAGGTCGGCGGCGCGCCGCTGGCCGAAGACCTGCGGCGGATCGAGGCGGCCATCGCGGTGCTGGGCGACGGGAGCCGCCTGGCGGCCGACGCCAATGCGGGCTTCTCGCCCGAGCGCTGCTTCGCCTACGCGGACGCGCTGGAGCCCTACGGCCTGCGCTGGCTGGAAGAGCCGACCGACCCCGCCGACTTCGCCACCCTGGCGGAGCTGACCGGCCGCTACCGCGGCGCCATCGGCAGCGCCGAGAACCTGTACTCGACCCAGGACATCCATAACCTGGTGCGCTTCGGCGGCATGCGCCCGGACCGCGACATCATCCAGATCGACGTGCCGCAGTCCTACGGCATCGCTCAGTTCGCACGCACCCTGGCCATGCTGGAATCCATGGGCTGGTCGCGCGCGTCGATCTTCCCGCACGGCGGCAACCTGATGACGCTGGCGGTGGTCGCGGGCTTCGGCCTGGGCGGCTGCGAGGCCTATCCGGGCGTGTTCGGCGTCTTCGCCGGCTTCGCCGACGACTCGCGCGTAGAGGACGGCATCCTGACGCTGTCCGACCGGCCGGGCATCGGCTTCGAGGGGCAGAACCTGCTCTATGGGGTGATGCAGTCGATCTTCGATTGATGCGCGGAAGTTCGGCCGGGATCGGGAATCCGGCCGATGTCCGGGAGCCCGGCTGAGTCCCAGCGTCCGGCCGAATCGGACGGCAGCGCCTAGGATGCCGCAGCCGCGGCGCCGGCCTTGCCGGGCCGCAGCGCAAGCAGCGCCGCGAACGCCACGGCCCCCAGCCCGGCCGAGATCCACAGCGCGCCGGCGCCCCAGCGGTCCAGGCCCAGGCCGAACAGCCAGGGCGCCAGGGCCTGGGCGATGCGCGCCGGCACCATCAGCAGGCCCTGCCGGGCGCCGTAGCCCTGCGGGCCGAACAGCGCCAGCGGCAGCGTGCCCTTGGCTATCGTCAGGATACCGTTGCCCGCGCCGTGCAGGATCACGAAGGCCGACGCCAGCGGCGCGCCCAGCGCCAGCAGCAACGCGGCGCCCGCCGGGTGCGCCAGCGCCGCCAGCCGGGCCGCAGAGGGCAGCATCGCGTTCAGCGGCAGGGCCAGGAACAGGTGCAGCCCGGCCCAGGCGTAGCAGGCGCCGCGCCAGCCCACCTGCAGTTCCAGGAAACTGGAAAGCGGCCAGCCCACCGTGCTGGCGAAGCCCGCGATCAGCGTGATCCCCGAAATCGCGCCGCGCGATTCGCGGCCGTACAGGCGCACCAGCGAGGCGAACGCCGCCTCGTAAAGCCCGCTGCCCATGCCTATGCCCAGCACCGCCCAGGCGGAGAACAAGCCGGCGGGGCCGCGCGCGCTGCCCAGCCAGGCAAGCCCCAGCGCGAAGACCAGGTTGGTCGCCATCAGCACCGGCCGGCCGCCCCAGCGGTCTATCGCCCGGCCGGCGCCGGGGCCGAGCAAGGCGGAAACCAGCAGCGCGAAGGAGAACGCCGCGAAGACCGTCGACGTCGCCACGCCCAGATCCCTGGCCATGGGCGCGGCCAGCATGGCGGGCAGGTAGTAGGACGAGGCCCAGGCCAGCGTCTGCGTCGCGCCCAGGACGGCGACGATGCCGGTGCGGCGAGACAGGCGCATGCGCGTCAGATGCCGCGCTGGTTGACGCGCCGCGAGAGCTCCCCGGCGCTTTCCTTGCGCTCGCTGTAGCGATCCACCAGGTAGGCGCCGGCGCCGCGCGTGAGCAGGGTGAACTTGATCAGTTCCTCCATCACGTCGACCACGCGGTCGTAGTACGGTGACGGCTTCATGCGGCCGGCCTCGTCGAATTCCTGGTAGGCCTTGGGCACCGACGACTGGTTGGGGATGGTGATCATGCGCATCCAGCGGCCCAGCACGCGCATCTGGTTGACAGCGTTGAAGGACTGCGAGCCGCCCGAGACCTCCATGACCGCCAGGGTCTTGCCCTGGGTCGGCCGGACGGCGCCTTCCGCCAGGGGGATCCAGTCGATCTGCGCCTTCAGGATGCCGGTCATGGCGCCATGGCGCTCGGGCGAGACCCAGACCATGCCCTCGGCCCAGCGCGCCGACTCGCGCAGCTCCCTCACTTTGGGATGGGTGTCCGGCGCATCGTCCGGCAGCGGCAGGCCCGAGGGATCGAAGATCCGCGCCTCGCCGCCCATGGCCTGCAGCAGGCGCGCAGCCTCCTGGGCCAGCAGCCGGCTGTAGGATCGCTCGCGCACCGAGCCCGTGAGCAGCAGGAAGCGCGGCGGATGCGTCGCCCCTTCCCCGGCCAGCCCGAGACGGCGCGGGTCGGGGCGATCGAAGATGGCCTCGGCGATGTTGGGCAGGCACACCAGCCCGGGCAGGCCATGGTCGCCAGGCACCACGTGTCTCCGGGTGCTGCGCGGATCTTCGCTCATCGGGCGCCATCGCCCGGTGCGCGGCCTGCCTCCGCCGCGAATCGGGGCGGGCGCCGTTCGTACCAGCCGCGCGTGCGGTTGACGATGCGCACCACCAGCAGCATGACCGGCACCTCGATCAGCACGCCGACCACCGTGGCCAGCGCCGCGCCGGAGTGCAGGCCGAACAGGCTGATCGCCGCCGCCACGGCCAGCTCGAAGAAGTTCGACGCGCCGATCAGCGCCGAGGGGCAGGCCACGCTGTGCTGCTCCCCTGCCCTGCGGTTCAGCCAGTAAGCCAGGCCGGAATTGAACAGCACCTGTATCAGGATGGGCACGGCCAGCAGGGCGATGACCAGCGGCTGGCGCAGGATGGCCTGGCCCTGGAAGGCGAACAGCAGCACCAGCGTCAGCAGCAGGGCCGCGATGGACAGCGGGCCCAGGCGGGCCAGGGCCGCCTCGAAGCGCGCCTGCCCGCGGCGCAGCAGCGCCCGCCGCCACAGCTGGGCGAGGATCACCGGGATGACGATGTACAGCACCACCGAGGCCAGCAGCGTGTCCCAAGGCACGGCGATGGACGACAGCCCCAGCAACAGCCCGACGATGGGCGCGAAGGCGAACACCATGATGGTGTCGTTCAGCGCCACCTGCGACAGCGTGAAGAGCGGGTCGCCGCCCGTCAGCCGGCTCCACACGAACACCATGGCCGTGCAGGGCGCGGCGGCCAGCAGGATGAGCCCCGCGACATAGCTGTCGAGCTGCTCGGCGGGCAGCCAGGGCGCGAACGCCTGCCGGATGAAGAGCCAGCCCAGGAAGGCCATCGAGAACGGCTTGACGGCCCAATTCACGAACAGCGTCACGCCGATGCCGCGCCAGTGCCGGCGCACCTGGCCCAGCGCGCCGAAGTCCACCCGCATGAGCATGGGGACGATCATGAGCCAGATGAGCAGGCCCACCGGCAGGTTGACGCGAGCGACCTCCATCCGGCCGACTGCGGCGGATACGGCAGGCGCCCACTGGCCGACGGCCACGCCGGCGGCGATGCACAGGAAGACCCACAGGGTCAGGTAGCGCTCGAACGCGCTCATCGGCGCGGGCGGGCGATCCAGGGCGGCGGCTTGCGCGGACATCGGCCCTGCCCCGTCACGCCTTGCCGATGCCGTGCAGCTCGCGCTGCAGGGACAGCGCGTCCAGGCGTTCCAGGGGCAGCGACAGGAACAGCTCGATGCGGCGCTTGAGGGCGACCGCCGCGTCCTGGAAGGCCTTGGCCTTGGCCTCGTCCGTGCCTTCCACCGCTGCCGGGTCGGGCACGCCCCAGTGCGCCGACATGGGCTTGCCCGGCCAGACCGGGCAGGCCTCGCCCGCCGCGTTGTCGCAGACGGTGAAGATGAAGTCGAACTGCGGCGCATCGGGCCGGACGAACTCGTCCCAGCTCTTGCTGCGATAGCCTTGCGTGGGCAGGCGCAGCCGCTGCAGGGTGGCCAGCGCCAGCGGGTGGACCTCACCCTTGGGCCGGCTGCCCGCCGACCAGGCGCGGAAGCGCCCCTGCCCCAGGCCGTTGAGCAGACCTTCGGCCAGGATGGAGCGGGCGGAATTGCCCGTGCAGATGAAGAGCGCGTTGTAGATTTTCTCCGGCATGGGGGGCCTCGGATGGGTGGACGTGTCAGGCGCACGGGCCGGCGCGGCGGGCGATGCCGCGGCCGGGACCGGCGGGTTGCGGGAAGGAGCGCGGGCGCATCGCGGCCGGGCGGGACTCAGCAGGCGCAGGCAGCGGCGTCGACCTCGCAGGCTCCGCCCTGGCAGCAGTGCTCGGTCAGGTAGCCCAGCAGGCCGTTCATGGAGGCGAAGTCGGCGCGGTAGATCAGGTTGCGGCCCTGCTGCTCGACCGTCACCAGGCCGGCGTGGGCGAGCTCCTTCAGGTGGAAGGACAAGGCGTTGCGGGCCACGCCCAGCTGGTCGGCCAGGACGCTGGGCGTCAGCCCGGCCGGGCCTGCGACGACCAGGGCGCGGAAGACGCGCAGGCGCTGGGCGTGGGCCAGCGCGGAAAGCGAGGAGACGGCCTGGTCTTCGGTCATGGTTTATAGTTCAATGATTCAACGTTATTTGAATAATAAGGGAGAAGCGACCCGCCTGCAAGGGCAGGACACGCACCCCTGCCTGGGCCGTGCTCCCCCGGCAGCCGGATTCGCCGCCGGCTGATATCGTTGGTGCCCGACCGCACCCCTTCCTTCGCGCTTGCGCGTCCCTCCGGAAACCCTGCCACCGTGACCGACGACTTGTCCCCCGCGGCCGACGCCCGCCCCGCCGATCCCCTCGAACGAACGGCGGCGCCGGGCCCCGGCGATCCCTTCGAAGTGCTGTGGGCCTTCCTGCGCCTGGGCATGACCTCCTTCGGCGGCCCGGTGGCCCACCTCGGCTACTTCCGTGCCGAGTTCGTCGAACGCCGGCGCTGGCTGGACGAAGGCAGCTATGCGGACCTGGTGGCCCTGTGCCAGTTCCTGCCCGGCCCGACCAGCAGCCAGGTCGGCATCGCGCTGGGCCTGCGGCGCGCGGGCTGGCCGGGCGCCTTGCTGGCCTGGCTGGGCTTCACGCTGCCTTCGGCGCTGCTGCTGATCGCCTTCGCCTACGGCATCGCGCACTATGCGGGGCTGGCGGCCTCGGGCGCGGTGCACGGGCTGAAGGTGGTGGCGGTCGCGGTCGTGGCGCAGGCGGTCTGGGGCATGGCGCGCACGCTGTGCCCGGACCGGCCGCGCGCCGGGCTGGCGATCCTGGCGGCGCTCGCCACCCTGGCGCTGCCCGCCGCGCCCGGGCAGATCGGCGCCATCCTGGCCTGCGGCCTGCTCGGCCGCCTGCTGCTGAAGCCGCCCCGCGAGCCAGCCCTGCCCCACGCCGGCTACGGCATTTCGCGGCGCGCCGGCGCGGCGGCCTTCCTGCTGTTCGCCGCGCTGCTGCTGGGGCTGCCCCTGCTGGCCGGCGCGACGGGCTCCCCGCTGTGGGCGCTGGTCGACGGCTTCTTCCGCGCCGGCTCGCTGGTGTTCGGCGGCGGCCACGTGATGCTGCCGCTGCTGCAGGCCGCCGTCGTGCCCGCCGGCGCGGTCGACAACGCCGTGTTCCTGGCCGGCTACGGCGCCGCGCAGGCCGTGCCCGGGCCGCTGACGGCCTTCGCCGCCTTCCTGGGCACGGCCATGCACGGCCCGCTCTCGGGCTGGCAGGGCGGCCTGGCCTTCCTGGCGGTGATCTTCCTGCCCTCCTTCCTGCTGGTGGCCGGCGCCCTGCCTTTCTGGGAAGCCCTGCGCCGGCGCGACGGCATCCGCTCGGCCCTGGCCGGCGTCAATGCCGGCGTGGTGGGCATCCTGCTGTCCGCGCTGTACGACCCGGTGTGGACGAGCGCTATCCTGGACCGGGCGGATTTCGGCCTGGGGCTGGCGGCCTTCGGGCTGCTGGCGTATGCCCGCGTCTCGCCGGTGTGGGTGGTGGCCTTCGGGGCCGCTGCCGGTTGGCTGCTGGGCTGATGCCGAGGCGCGCCGCCCGCTCAGGCCATCCGCACGTCGCGCAGGAAGCGCTGCAGCCGCTCGTCCCCGGATTCCAGCATCTGCGCCGGCGGCCCCTCGCGCACGATCGCGCCCTGCTCCATGAAGGCGATGCGGTGCGACAGGCGGAAGGCGAAGTTCATCTCGTGGGTGACGATGACCATGGTCATGCCCTCGCCGGCCAGGTCCTCGATCACCTTCAGCACGTCGCTGACCAGTTCCGGGTCCAGCGCCGAGGTCGGCTCGTCGAACAGCATGACCTGCGGCTGCATCGCCAGGGCGCGGGCAATCGCCACGCGCTGCTGCTGGCCGCCGGACAGCTGGTGGGGATACTTGCCGGCGTGCTCGGCCATGCCCACCTTGCGCAGCATCGCGAAGGCCAGGGCGCGGATGTCGGACCGGCTGCCGCGCCGGTGGTAGCGCGGGGCCAGCATGACATTTTCCAGCGCGGTCTTGTGCGGGAACAGGTTGAAGCCCTGGAACACCATGCCGACGTCGACGATGCGCCGCATGTGCTCGCGCTCGCCGCCGCCTTCGCCGGGCGCCCGGGCGAACGGCGTGCCGTTCAGGCGGATCTCGCCGCCGCTGACCGCCTCCAGGCCGTTCATGGTGCGGATCAGCGAGGTCTTGCCGGAGCCCGACGGGCCGATGATGGACACCACTTCGCCCGGGCGCACGGCCAGCCCGACCTGCCTGAGCACCTCGTGCGCGCCGTAGCGCTTGCAGACGCCGACGGCCTCGATGGCCGGCGCGTCCTGCGCCGGGCCTCTCCTGCGCGGGGCGGCCGGCGCCGGCGGCGCCTGCGGCGGCGCGCCGTAGTCCACCGCCGGGCGCCGGGCGATGTCCAGCCTGCGCTCGATCCACTGCAGGACGTGGCCCGACAGGGTCACGATCAGCACGTAGTAGAACGCCACCGCCAGCATGGTCTCCAGCACCATGAAGTTCTGCGTGTAGAGCCGCTCGCCGACGGTCAGGATCTCGGTCAGGGAAATGACCGACACCAGCGAGGTCAGCTTGACGATGGTGACGTACTCGTTGGCGAGCGAAGGCAGCGCGATGCGCAGGGCCTGCGGGATCACCACCAGCCGCTGCGTGCCCACGTACCGTATCCCCAGCGCGCGGGCGGCTTCCAGCTGCCCCCTGGGCACCGACATCAGGCCGCCGCGGTGGATCTCGGCGATGTAGGCCGATTCGCTCAGGATCATCGCGATCAGGCCGGCCCGGAAAGGATCGGACAGCAGGCCGCTGGTGGACGGGAAGACCTGCGGCAGGTTGTACACGAAGACCAGCAGCACCAGCAGCGGCAGGCTGCGGAAGAACCACACGTAGGCGCCCGCCGCCAGCCGCACGGGCCGCCAGGCGGACTGCTTGCCCAGCGCCAGCACGAAGCCCAGCGCGATGCCGGCCAGCCAGCTGCCGATGCTCAGCTCCAGGACCACCAGGCAGGCGCGCCAGAAGTCCCGGTCCAGCAGCAGCCCGGCGGCGTAAGCCAGGTCGAATCGCATGGCTTACTTGCCGTAGGCGGCGGCGACTTCCGCGGCGCTGGGCTCTTCGACGCTGTAGGCTTCGAGCAGGGCGGCATAGGAGCCGTCGGCCTTCATCGCGTCCAGCGCGCCGGACAGCGCCTGGAGCATGGCCGGGTTGCCCTTGGGCACGCCCAGGCCGATCACCACCGGATAAAGGATTTCGGTCGAGGTGACCGCCAGCCGCCCGCCGGACTGCCTGACCATCATCTGCGAGACCGCCGCGTCGTCGAACTGCACGTCGGCCGAGCGCGCCAGCAGCGCCTGGGCCGCCAGCGGCGAGGAGGCGAACTCCTGCACCTGGATGGCGCCCTTGCCCTGGGCGGCGCAATGGCTGCGCGACAACTGGTCCAGCACGGGCACCCAGGCCGCGCCCTTCAGCGAGGCCACCCGCTTGCCGCACAACTCCTCGGGCTTCTGCGGCCGGTAGCTGCTGTCCTGCAGGGTGATGAGCGAGCCGCCCGTCTTCAGGTAGGGCACGTAGTCGATCTGCTTGGCGCGCTCGGCGGTGATGTAGAGGGCCGAGGCCACCACGTCGAAGCGGTGCCCCATCAGGCCCAGCACCAGGTTGGCGAAGCGGGTGTCCTCGAACACGGGCTTCAGGCCGAGCTGCTGCGCGACCTTCTCCATGAAGTCCACGTCGAAGCCGGCCGGCTTGCCGTCGACGATGTGGTCGTAGGGCGGCCAGGTCAGGTCTATGCCTATGGTCATGACGCCGGGCTTGATGGTCGGGACGGCCGGCGCGGCCTGCGCCGCCGCCGATGCCGATGCCGCCACGATGCCGCAGGCCAGCGCCGCGGCGCCCAGGCCCCTGGCCAGGGCGGTGAACTTGCCGATGATGTGATGTTTCATGATTTCCCCTTGGTTGCGCCGCCGCGTCGCGGCGGCTGTTCGTCGATGTGCCGGCGCATCGATGCGCCGGTGGTTCAGCCGATGACCGGCATTTCCCGAGGCGCGCGGCGCGTGAGCAGCACCGCGCCCGAGTCGGTGATGTGGACGTCCTCCTCATGGACGATCATTTTTCCGGGCGCGTATTCCATGCCCGGCTCTATGGTGATGACCATGCCCGGCCGCAGCACGGTTTCGTCGCCCGGCTTGTGCGACGGCGGCTCGGTCAGCTGCAGCCCCAGGCCGTGGCCCAGGCGCCCGACGTTGTTGCCGAGCATGCCGGCGGCTTCCAGCACCCTGGTCATCGCGGCATGCAAGTCGCAGGCCCGCGCGCCCGGCACCGCGGCGGCGATGCCGGCCTCGGTGGCCTGCCATACGACCTCGTGGGCGCGCAGCGCGGCGTCCGGCACCTTGCCGAAGCCGTAGTTGCGGTCGAAGTCGGTGGAATAGCCGTGCACGGTCGCGCCGACGTCGACGATCAGCACGTCGCCGTCCCGGATGGCGCGCGCGCCGGGCCGGGAGATGATCTGCGGATAGCCGCCCGGCCCGGAGGCGCTGGCCACGAAGGGCACGGTATGCGCGCCGCGGCGCAGGATGTCGATGGTCAGGTCGGTGCAGATCTCCCGTTCGGTCCGGCCGACGGCGGCGTAGCCGGGCAAGGCCTCGAAGGCGTCGCTCACCAACTGGCAGCCCTGGCGCAGGTACGCGACTTCGGCATCCGACTTGATGCTGCGCAGCTCCCAGATGCACGGTGTGCCGTCGGCCAGCTCGACGCCGGCCAGCCGCTCGCGCAGGGCGAAGAAGTCGACCAGCGGCATGCGCAGCGACATCTCGCGCCCCATCTCCATGCCGATCCGCTTGAAGCGCCGCGCCAGCGGCTGCAGGGCGCCGGCCAGCAGGGATACGCCGTCGTCGGCCGGGCACGGCGCCTGCCAGGAGCGGATGTCGGAGACCCAGCCGTCGGCCAGCACCGGCCGGCCGATCTCGGGCACCACGGCGATGCAGGTGCTGCCTTCGCCCGGCACGATGGCGAACCAGGGCCGGGTCGGGCTTTCCCAGAACTGGCTGTCGAAGCCCGTGAAGTAGCGGAAGTTGTGCGGCGAGGTGACGACGATGGCGTCCAGTCCGTGCGCGCGCATCGCCTGCTGCGCGCGCGCCAGGCGGTGCTCGAATTCCTTGTGCTCAAAGGCGGGTGATTCCATGTTCGTTTCCCTTGTGTTGCGCCGTCCGGCCGCCTGCCTGGGCCAGTTGCAGCATGGTTTCCAGCAGCAGGCCGGCGCCGGCGGCCAGGTCGGCCGGCTCGGTGTGCTCCTGCGGGTTGTGGCTGATGCCGTCCTTGCTGGGGACGAAGATCATCGCGGTCGGGCAGATGCCGGCCATCATCTGGGCGTCGTGGCTGGCGCCCGAGTGCATGTCCGCGCATGGCAGGCGGGCGGCGGCGGCAAGGCCCGCGATTTCGTCGCACAGGGCGGCGTCGAAGCGCACCGCGGCCGTGCGGGCCAGGCACTGCATGGAGGTGGCGTAGCCCCGTTCGTCCAGCCGGCGCAGGGCGCGGCGCAGCCTGCGCTCGGCCTCGCGCAGGGTCTCGTCGTCCAGGTCGCGGAAATCCACGGTGAAGACGGCCCGCCCCGGCACGACGTTGATCGCCGCCGGCTCCAGCTCGAAGGTCCCGACGGTCGCGACGCGCGGCACGCCTTCCCGTCGGGCGCGTTCGGCCAGCTCGGCGGCCAGCGACATCGCGGCCGCGCCGGCGTCCAGGCGCATGTCCATCGGCGTGGTGCCGGCGTGGTTGGCCCGCCCCGCGATCGACACCTGCCACCACGAATAGCCCTGCACGCCCCGGACGATGCCTATCCGCGCGCCGTCCCGGTCCAGCACCGGCCCCTGCTCGATGTGCAGCTCCACGAAGGCGGCCGGCAGGAACCGCCAGGGCGAGTCCCGGCCGGCGTAGCCGATGCGCTCCAGCTCCGCGCCGAGCACGGCGCCGTCGCCGGACACCGCGGCCAGCGCCTCGTCCAGCGAGATGTCCTTGGCCAGCACGCGCGAGCCCAGCAGGTCCGGGGCGAAGCGCACGCCCTCCTCGTTGGTGAAGGCGGTGGCGACGACGGTGCGCGCGGGCCGCCCGGGCAGCCGCGCGATCGCGTCCAGCACCTCGATGCCGGCCACCACGCCGTAGCAGCCGTCGTAGGCGCCGGCGCGCCGGACCGTGTCGATGTGCGAGCCCGTCATGACCGGGGCGCCGCCGCCGCTGCCTTCCAGCACCGCGTGCATGTTGCCGATCCGGTCGACGTGCACGCTCGCGCCGGCCTGGCGCATCCAGCCTGCCACCAGGTCGCGGCCCGCGCGGTCCTCCTCGCTCAGGGCCAGCCGCGTGCGGCCGCCGCGCGGGTCCGCGCCGACCTCGCCCAGCTGGCGCAGCCTCGCGAGCAGCCGCTCCCGGTCAATGGCCGGCGCGGTCATGGGCATCCTCGCGCGCCAGCAGCGCGTCGTACAGGTCCGGGTCGGTGGCGCCCTCGGTATTGAACAGCAGTACCGAGGACGATTCGTCCAGGCCGAAGTCCCGGCGCGCATCCGCCGAGCCGGCTGCCGCCATCAGGCCGGCCAGGCCCGCGCCGCCGCTTTCGCCGCCGCGCACGGCGGGGTCGCCCGCCCGCGGACGCGCCAGCGCGCGCATGGCCCGCAGGGCGCTTTCCTCGCCTATGGCCAGGAAGCCGTGGGCCACGCGCTCCAGGATGCGCCAGCCGATCAGCGAAGGCTCGTAGCACTCCAGCATGGCCATCACGGTCGGCTCGTCCGCGGGAATGCGCGTGAGCACGCCGGCCACCGCGCTCCGGTACAGGCAGGCGGCGCGCTCGGGCTCGACGACGATGAACCTGGGCGCCTCGTCGCCCAGCGCGAGCGACAGGTGGGCCGCGACCGCGGCCGCGTAGCCGCCCACGCCGGCCTGCAGGAAGACGTGGGTGGGCGTGCCGCCCTGCCCTGCGCGGAACTGCTCCAATGCCTCGCTCGCCATGACCAGGTAGCCCTGCATCACCCAGGTGGGCACCTGCTCGTAGCCGGGCCAGGACGTGTCGGACACCAGCAGCCAGCCCCGCCGGGCGGCGATCCGGCCGGCCTCGGCGACGGAATCGTCGTAGTTGCCGGCGACGCGGACCACTTCGGCGCCCTGTTCGCGGATGGCCTGGGCGCGCGCCTCGCTGACGCCCGCGTGGATGAAGATGACGGCGCGGCAGCCGGCCAGCGCCGCGCCCGCCGCCACGGCCCGGCCATGGTTGCCGTCGGTGGCGCAGGTCACCGTCATGGCCGCGGCCAGCCGCCGGACGGTCTCCGAATGCAGTTCGGCGGCGGCGGGCAGGCGGCCCAGCGCGCGGCCGGCCTCGGCCAGCACGACGCGGACCACGGCGTGCGTGCCGCCCAGGGCCTTGAAGCTGCCCAGGGACGAGCGGCTGCCCTCGTCCTTGACGGCGATGCGGGCGAGCCCCAGGCCGGCGGCCAGCGCCGGCAGGTCGTGCAGCGGCGTGCGGCGGTAGTCGAAGGCCGCCAGGTGCTCGCGCACGCCGGGCAGCACCTGCCCGCCGAATGCCGCGGCATCGCAGTCCGCCAGCGGTTTGCCGGCCAGCGCCGAACGGTTGATGTGCCACTGCATGGCTGCGCCCTTGTCCTTTTATGCGGTTTGACTGTGCGGTTTTGCTATGGGCGTAATAATATTGTCTATGGCTGCGCAAATATTCTCTAACTTGGCCATCCGAACGATAAATTTTCTCGCCATGAATCGAACGCCACCCCTGCTGGACGATTTCGACCGGAAGATCCTGGCCATCGTGCAAAGGGACAACCAGGTCCCGCATCGCAAGATTTCGGAAGAAGTGAACCTGTCCGTGCCCGCCATCGCGCGCCGCCTGCAGCGCCTGCGCAAGGAAGGCGTGATCGCCGCCGACGCCAGCATCCTGCGGCCGGAATGGGTGGGCGTGCCGCTGACCATCATCGTCCACGTGACGGTCGAGAACGAGGCGATAGAGCAGCTCGACGAGATCCGCGCGCGCTTCCTCGCCTGCCCGCAGGTGCAGCAGTGCTACTACGTGACCGGCGACATCGACTTCATCCTCATCATGGCCACGCGCGACATGCAGGAATACGAGGCGCTGACCCGCACCCTGTTCTTCGAAAGCGGCAACGTGCGCCGCTTCCGCACCTTCGTGGCGATGGAAAGGATCAAGGCCTCGCTGGCGGTGACGCTGTAGCGGCCCGGGGGCGCCGGGCCCGCGTCCGCCGGGCCGCGGCATCGCCGGCGGGCCCGCGGCCAGCGGCCGGCTTGACTCAGATCAATGACGCGGACCGTCCCCGGCGCGACAGTGTCGGCGGGGCTCGCCCCTGCGCGCCCCGGGCTGCGGCGGGCCTGTCCCGCCCGGCCCAGCCGCGACATCCACCGCACAGAGGACGATCATGATCAAGCGCATTGCACTGCACGTCGAGAAGGATTCCGGCTGCAAGGCCCGCACCCTGGCCGCCGCCGGGCTGGCGCGGCAATTCGAGGCCGAGCTGGTCGGCGTCTACGTGGGCGACATGCCGCTGCAGTATTTCGCCGACGGCGTGACCGTGCCCGACAACGTCTACCGCATGCTGCTGCGCGACTACGACGAGGCGCGCCGGCAGGCGCAGGACGAGTTCCTGGCCCAGGCGCGCCACGCCGGCGTGCCGGCGCAGTGGCGCGCGCCCGAGGGCAACCCGGCCGACGTGCTGGCCGTGCACGCGCGCTGTACCGACCTGCTGGTGATCAGCCAGGCGGGCGAGCAGTTGTCCGATTCGGTCATCGCGCCGCACCTGACGGCCTCCATCATCATGACGTCGGGCCGCCCCGTCCTGGTGGTGCCCAACGCCGGCGAGTTCCCCCGCATCGGCAGGCGCATCCTGTTCTGCTGGGACCACGGCCGCGAGGCGGCCCGGGCGCTGGCCGACGCGGCGCCCTTCCTGACGCGCGCGGAGTCGGTGGTGGCGCTGACGCTGGACCCGTCCTCGGTCGAGCTGCGCCGCCGGCAGACGGTGGAAGGCGACCTGCAGGCCTATTTCCTGGCCCACGGCTACGCGGCGCCCAAGGTCGAGACGCGCGACACGCAGGGCGTGGGCATGGGCAATTCCATCCTGAACGCGGCGGCGGACCACGGCTGCGACCTGATCGTGATGGGCCTGTACGGCCACAGCCGGGCGCGCGAATGGGTCATGGGCGGGGCCTCGCGCACCATGCTGGCATCCATGACCGCGCCGGTGCTCTTTTCCCACTAGGGCCGCGGCCCGCCTTTCCCGCCGGGCGTTGAGCAAAGTCAACGCCGCGGGGCGCGCGGCTCGCAGAATGGGCTGCGGGACGGCCGAGTTCCGTTCCGCGTGTCCGATTCTCAAGGAGATCGCAAATGAAAGACACCGAACTGCGCGCCCGGGTGATCGACGAGCTGAACTTCGAGCCGGGCCTGGATGCGGCCAGCATAGGCGTGGCCGTGGACGACGGCATCGTGACGCTCAGCGGCCACGTGCCCAGCTATGCCCAGAAGCTGATCGCCGAGCGCGCCACCCAGCGGGTCAAGGGCGTGCGCGCCATCGCCCAGGAGATCGAGGTCCGCTACCCCAACGACGAGCAGGTCGCCGACGACCAGATCGCCGAACGCGCCCTGCGCGTGCTGGCCTGGGACACGACCGTTCCGCACGAGGCCGTCCAGGTCAAGGTGCAGAAGGGCTGGGTGACCCTGTCCGGCACGGTGGACTGGTTCTTCCAGAAGACCGCGGCGGCCAACGCGGTGCTCAAGCTGTCCGGCGTGATGGGCGTGAACAACATGATCTCGGTCAGGCCGCGGATCAGCCCGTCCGACGTCAAGCAGCATATCGAGAAGGCGCTGCGACGCAGCGCCGAGGTGGACGCCGGCGGCATCCAGGTGCAGGTGCGCGACGGCCAGGTGGTGCTGGAAGGCGCGGTGCACAGCTGGCACGAGCGCAGCACCGCCGAGCGGGCGGCGTGGTCGGTGGAGGGCGTGACCTCCGTCGACGACCGTCTGCGAGTGGCCTAGGCGCGGCAGCCCCGGCGGCTGGGCTGCGCCGGGGCCGCCGCCCCTACTGCGCCGCGTCGCTGCGGCAGTCGATCAGCAGCTTGATCGCATGGGTCTGCGCGGCGCGGGTGAACACGTCGTAGGCGTCCAGCGTCTCGGCCAGCGCGAAGCGGTGCGAGATCAGCACCTGCGGGTCCAGCGTGCCGGCGTGCACGGTCTTGAGCAGCATGGGCGTGCTGACCGTATCGACCAGCCGCGTGGTGATGGTCAGGTTGCGGTCCCAGAGCTTTTCCAGGTGCAGCGGCGCGGGCGCGCCGTGCACGCCGACGTTGGCGATGGTGCCGCCGATGGCCACCACGGACTGGCACAGCTCGAAGGTGGACGGGATGCCCACCGCCTCGATCACGCAGTCCGCGCCCAGGTAGCCGGTCTCCAGCATGACGGCCTGCACCGGGTCCTCGCGGTCGCTCGGCACGCAGCGGGTCGCGCCCAGGCGGCGCGCCACTTCCAGCCGGTGCGGGTCGGGGTCGATGACGATCAGGCTGGAGGGCGAATAGAAGCGCGCGGTCAGCAGGCTGGCCAGGCCGATGGGGCCGGCGCCGATGATGGCCACCGTCGAGCCGGGGCTGACCTTGCCGTTGAGCACGCCGCACTCGAAGCCGGTGGGCAGCACGTCAGACAGCATGACCAGGGATTCCTCGCTGGCGTCGGCGGGCACCGGGTACAGGCTGGTGTCGGCGTGCGGGATCCTGACGTATTCGGCCTGGGTGCCGTCGATGCGGTTGCCCAGTATCCAGCCGCCGTCGGCGCAGTGCGAATACATGCCGCGGCGGCAGGCCTCGCACTTGCCGCAGGCGGTGATGCAGGAGATCAGCACCTTGTCGCCGGGCGCGAAGGCGGTGACCGACGGGCCGACCTTTTCCACCACGCCGACGCCCTCGTGGCCGAGCACCCTGCCCGGCTCGCAGGTGGGCACGTCGCCCTTGACGATGTGCAGGTCGGTGCCGCAGATGGTGCTCCAGCGCATGCGCACGATGGCGTCGGTGGCGAAGGACAGTTCCGGGACGGGCCGCTCGTCCAGCGAGATCTGGCCGGGCCCATGGTAGACGAGTGCTTTCATGTTCGCCTCGATTCGGTTGGGTTGCCGCCGTCGGCGCGCGGCGGCTTGCGCGTCGCAGGACAGTGTGGGCCAGCCCGCGCGCGGCGGCTTGACCCAGGTCAGCGACGGTCGGCGGCCCGGCGCCGGCCCGGGAGTGCGGGGTTTCCTTGACCCAGATCAACGCTGCGGCGCACCAGCGGATCGAAGATATCGGACATGACCTGCAGTTCCGGCGCGCTTGTCGCAACCTACTGGAGAAGTGCCATGTCCCGGTTCGCCCGATCCCGTCCCCTGTCGTCCAGCCTGTCCCCGCCCCGCCCGCACGGCGGCGCGCAGCGCAAGGTGCGCCAGCCATGAACGCGCCCGACCCTGCCGCCATTTCCGCCATGCACGCAGGCCAGCGCGCCGTGCGCTGGCTCGACCGGTCCGCCGACGCGCGCGCGGACGCTTCCTCGCCCGCGCCCGGCTTCGCCGCCGCCCGCGCCAACCCGTCGGCCTCCGAGTGCCGGCTGGACGCCTCGCGCTGCCGCCTGTGCAATGTGCGGCGCGCCTGCCCGTCCGACCCCGGCCAGGACCCCGGCGCGGTCATCGCCGTGCCCGTGTTCCGCAAGGTGCCGCGCGGCAGCGCCCTGTACCGCGCCGGCGACGAATTCCACGATTTCTACCGCATCTGCAGCGGCAGCTTCAAGCTGCGCCTGACCAGCGCCTCGGGCCGCGAGCAGATACCCGGCTTTCCCATCGTCGGCGACTTCCTGGGCCTGGACGGCATCGAATCGGGCCAGCACGGCTGCGACGCCATCGCCCTGGAGGACAGCCAGGTCTGCGCCATCCCCTTCTCGGGCATCCTGGCGCGCTGCCGGCAGGACGCCGGCGCGCAGGACATCCTGAACCGGCTGTTCGCCGGCGAGATCACGCGCGAGCGCCGGCTGCTGATGGCGGTCGGCTGCCTGAACGCCGACTCCCGCCTGGCGGTGTTCCTGGCCGACCTCTCCGGACGGCTGGCAGCGCGCGGCTATTCGGGCCGCGAGTTCCACCTGCGCATGACGCGCGAGGACATCGGCAACCACCTGGGCATGAAGCTGGAAACCGTCAGCCGCAGCCTGGCGCGGCTGCAGGCCGAGGGCACGGTCAGCGTGCGCCACAAGCACCTGGAAATCCGCAACCCGTCGCGGCTGACGGAGCTGTCGGCCGCGTGAGCAGGGCCCACCCGCGTGGCGCCATGCTCTACGCGATACCGGCCAGGTCGGCGAGGAGGACCTGAGCGCCCAGGGCTATTTCGCCCAGGTGCTGCTGCCCCCGCGCCAGCACATCAGCCTGGCGCAGACGGTCGGCTACCCGGCCTGATCGCGCGGCCCAGCCAGGCGCCGGCCTTCAGCGCGCCGGCGATGCCGGCCAGGCAGGCGGCGGCGAACACCCAGCCCGACGGCGCCCCGGCCATGATGCCCGAGAGCAGCGTGCCGACCGTGCAGCCCAGCGCGGTCATCCCGCCCCAGCCCATCAGCACTCCGCCCGCAAGGCTGCGCGCGATGCCGCCGGCCGAGGGCCATCGGGGGCGGAAGGCGCCGGCGCCCAGCGCCGAAGCCCAGGCGCCCGCCACCAGCGCCAGGACGAAGACGCCGTTGTTGGACCAGAGCGCCTGCTTGACGGCGGTGGCGCAGCCGGCGAAGCCGTCCAGCCCTTCCAGCCGGGCCGGCAGCCACCCCGCCGACGAGGCGGCCGTGCGCGCCAGGCTGCCCAGTTCGGCGGTGACGCCCAGCGGCGCCACCCGCAGATAGGCCAGCACGCCTATGAAGCCGACCAGGATGCCGCCCACCGCTGGCGGCCAGCGGTCCCGGAATATTGCCTGCCCCAGCGTCGGCGGCGAGGCTGCGGCCGCGCCGGCGGATGGCCCGGCGCGCGCCAGCCACATGGCGATGCCGCCCAGCGCCGCGCACTGCAGCAGCGCCGAACCGCCGTAGCCCAGGTAGTGCGGCAGCCAGGGCACAGGCGCCTGCTGGATCATCGCCAGGTACAGGGGATTCCAGGACAGGAAGCCCAGAACGAAGCCCGCCGCCGCGCCCAGCAGCGCGAAAATCGAAGCGAACGAGCCCTCGCCCAGCCGGTAGAGATGGGCGCTGATGCAGGAGCCCGACAGGGCCATGCCCAGGCCGAATACGAAGGCGCCCGCCACCAGCGCCAGGCTGACCGGACCGATGTGCGCGCCCGGCGGCAGGCGCGTGTCCCCGGGTATGGGCAGGAAGGCGCCGAACAGGGCGTGGTAGCCCAGGGTGCCGGCCGCCAGCGCGGCCAGGACGGCGAACGGGCCGGCCGTCTCGCGCCGGAGCAGGAAGTCGCGCGCGATGCAGTAGAAGCAGAAGCGCGAGCGCTGCAGCACCATGCCGAAGGCCGCGCCCAGCAGCAGCGAAAAGGCCAGGCTGCGGCCTTCGCCCGGCACGGCCGAGAGATGCCGGGCGAAAGCGAAGACGGCCGCCGCGATCAGGGCGGCCACGGCGTACCGCGGGGTCGCTGCCGGCGCCACGGACGGCGCCGCGCTCAGGTCTTGCCCCAGACCGTGCCGGCCGGGTTGTCGATGGGCGAGCCGACGCTATTGCCGTATTCGGTCCAGGACCCGTCGTAGTTGCGCACTTCGTAGCCCAGCAGCTTGCTCAGCGCGAACCAGCTGTGGCTGGAGCGCTCGCCGATGCGGCAGTAGGTGATGATGGGCTTGCTGCCGTCCACGCCGGCCGTCCGGTAGATGGCCTTGAGCTCGTCGGCCGGCTTGAAGGTGCCGTCCTCGGCGACCAGCCTGCTCCAGGTCACGTTGACCGCCCCGGGGACGTGGCCGGCGCGGATGGCCAGCTCGGGCACGCCGTTGGGCGCGAAGACCTTGCCGTTGTATTCGTCGGCCGAGCGGATGTCGACCAGCACGCCGTCCTTTTCCTTGCGCGCCACGGCCAGCACGTCGGGCAGCCTGGCGCGCAGCGCCGTGTTGGCGGGCTTGATCCGGGCGTTGCCGGCCGAATGGATCGTGGCGCTGTTGGACAGCGCCCGCCCTTCGGCCTCCCACTTCTTGCGCCCGCCGTCCAGCAGCTTGACGTTGTCCACGCCGTAGATGTCGAACACCCAGGCGCCCCAGGCGGCGAACCAGTTGTTGTTGTCGCCGTACAGCACGGTGGTGGTGTCGGCGTCTATGCCCGAGCGCTGCAGCAGCGCCTGGAACTGCTCGGGCGGCGCGATGTCGCGCGACACCACGTCGACCAGGTCGGTGTGCCAGTTGACGTTGGCCGCGCCGGGAATGTGGCCGCGCTCGAACAGGCCCGGGTTGACGCTGACTTCGACGACGCGGACCTTGGGGTCGTTCAGGTTCTTCTCCAGCCATTCGGTGGAGACCAGGTGCTTGGCGTGCTGGCCCCAGGCGGGGCCGGCGGCCGCGGCGGACGCGACCAGCGCGACAGCGGACAGACGGCGTAGGGACATGATCCGATACTCCCGGAAAACGGCGCGGCGCCGGCGGCGCCGCAGGCTCGAGTGCGGACGATAGCCAGCCCGGCACGCCGGGAGAACGACATTCTTGTGATATCCAGATTACCTATTCAGCAGTTCGTAAGCTTTCTCGGCGCCCCAGCGCCGCCTGGATTTCCCGGCCGATCGCCGACAGCGGCACGACGCGCTCGACCGCGCCGCGCCGCATGGCCTCCCGGGGCATGCCGAAGACCACGCAGCTGTCCTCGTCCTGGGCCAGCGTATGCGCGCCGGCGTTGCGCATCTCCAGCAGGCCGGCCGCGCCGTCGTCGCCCATGCCGGTCATGATGATGCCCAGGGCGTTGGCCCCGGCGTGCCGCGCCGCGGAGCGGAACAGCACGTCCACCGAGGGCCGGTGGCGGTTGACCAGCGGGCCGTCCAGCACGTCCACGTAATACTGCGCGCCGCTGCGCCGCAAGGCCATGTGGCGCCCGCCCGGGGCGATCAGCGCGCGCCCGGGCAGCACCCGGTCGTTGGGCTCGGCCTCCTTCACGTCGATGCGGCAGATGCCGTCGAGCCGCGCGGCGAAGGCGGCGGTGAACTTCTCCGGCATGTGCTGCACGATCACCAGGCCGGGGCAGACGCGCGGCAGGCCGGTCAGCACTTCCTCCAGCGCCTGGGTGCCGCCGGTGGAGGTGCCGATGGCCACCACGCGCTCGGTGGTCTGCAGCGCGGGCAGGCCCGGCGCCCGGGGCAGCACCGCGTCGGCGTCGTAGCGCGGCGCGGGCGCCGGGGCGGGCGCGGCCGGCCGGCGCCGCACCCGGGCGCGCGCGGCCGCCCGCACGGTGGCGACCAGCTCGGCCGCCGAATCGGCCAGGAACTGCTTGAGCCCCAGGCGCGGCTTGGCCACCACCGACACCGCGCCGGCCGCCAGGGCTTCCACGGTGGTGCGCGCGCCCTGCTCGGTCAGCGTCGAACAGATGACCACCGGCGTGGGCCGGCCCTGCATGATCCGGCGCAGGAAGGTCAAGCCGTCCATGCGCGGCATTTCGATGTCCAGGACGATGACGTCCGGCCAGGGCGGCTGCTTCAGGCGCTCCATGGCCAGGATGGGGTCGGCCACGGCGTGCAGCACCTCGATGCCGGGCGCCTCATTGAGCAGGCCGGCCAGCACCTGGCGCACGACGGCCGAATCGTCCACGACCATGACTTTGATGGCGGGCATGGGGCTCCTAGGGCCTGCGGTAGACCGAGGGCGCGACCGCCTGGACCGGCACGGCCATGCCGTGCAGGCTTTCCGAATGGCCGACGAACAAATAGCCGCCCGGGCGCAGCAGCGCCACCACGCGCGAAAGCACCTCCTGCTTGGTGACGCCGCTGAAATAGATCATCACGTTGCGCAGGAACACGGCGTCGAACGTGCCCAGGCCGGGCAGCGGCGCGTTCAGGTTGGCGTGCGCGAAGCTGACGTGCCGGCGGATGCTGCGGTCCACCAGCAGCGTGCCGGCCTGCTCGCCCCTGCCCTTCAGGCAGTAGCGCTTGAGGTAGTCCTGCGGGATGTGGTGGCTGCGCTGCTCGGGGTAGTGGCCGGTGCGCGCGCGCTGCAGCACGCGCATGCTGATGTCGGTGCCCACCACCTCGAAGGGCCGGCCCTGCAGGCAGTCCTTGAGCACCATGGCGATGGAATACGCCTCTTCGCCGGTCGAGCTGGCCGCGCTCCAGGCGCGGTAGGGCTGGCCCGCCCGGCGCCCGTCGCGCGGCGGCTCGGCGGCGAGCCGGCGCAACAGGTCGAAGTGCCGGGGCTCGCGGAAGAAATAGGTCTCGTTGGTGGTCAGCAGGTCGATCGCGGTCTGGACTTCCTGCGCCTCGCGGCCGCTTTCGAGCAGGGCGAAATAGTCGCCGTAGCTGGTAAGCCGGCGCGCCTGCAGGCGCTTGGACAGCCGGCCGCTGACCAGCGCCTTCTTGGCCGGCGACAGGGCGATGCCCGCCGCCTCGAAGATGAAGCGCTGGAAATGGGCGAACTCCTGGTCGCTGATGGCGTACATGGGCGGATTGCCGTGCGGGACGGGTCCTAGGCCGGCGCCGCCTGGCCGCGCTCGGCGTCCGGGGCGCGCAGGTCGTCCACGCGCTCGCGGTGCCGCCTGAGCCAGCCCGGCACGTCCGGGCCGGGCATGGGCCGGGCGATGAAGAAGCCCTGCCCCATCGTGCAGCCCAGCTGCTGCAGCAGGCGCCATTCCTCCAGCGTCTCTATGCCTTCTGCCGTGCTGGCCAGGCCCAGCTGCCGGGCCATGTCGATGGCGGTCTTGAGCATGACGCGCAGGTTCTTGCGCTCGGTCGACCCATGCACGAAGCCGCGGTCTATCTTCAATTCGGTGAAGGGCACGCGGGCCAGCTGCTGCATCGAGGAAAAGCCCGTGCCGTAGTCGTCGATGGACAGGCCGAAGCCGCGCAGGCGCAGGCGCGCCAGCAGGCCGCGCGCCCCGCCCCGGGTCTCGACCAGCGAGCTTTCGGTGATCTCGAAGTTGACCTGCTCGGCGGGGATGCCGTGGCGCTCGACCAGCGCGACGATGTCGCGCGCCAGGCCGGGCCAGTCCAGCAGCAGCGGCGACAGGTTGACGGCCATGGTCAGGCGCAGGCCGCGGCTGTTCCAGCGCGCCGCCTGCCGCAGCGCCTGCTCCATCACCCCGAAGGTCAGCGGCTGGATCAGGCCGTACTGCTCGGCCAGGGCGATGAAGCGCGCCGGCGGGATCTCGCCGCGCTGCGGGCAGGTCCAGCGCGCCAGCGCCTCCACGCCGCGCGCCAGGCCGGTGCGGATGTCCACCTTGGGCTGGTACAGCACCGATATCTGGTTGCAGGCCAGGGCCTGCTCCAGGGTGCCCGGCGCGATGGCCGGCGCCCCGGGCGCCGCGGCCGGGGCGCCCGCCGCCGGCCCGGGCGCCCCGGCGCGCTTGCGCAGGCGCGAGCCCTGGCCGCTCAAGGCGTGGCGCAGGGCCTCCAGGGTCAGCGGCTTTTCCAGGCCGGCCAGCATGTTCAGGCCCATGCCCGCGCCTATGGCCAGCACCGAATCGATCAAGGCGCTTTCGCGGCCGGAGGCCACGATCAGGTCCAGCTCGATGTTGCGGATGCGCAGGGCTTCGAGCAGCTCCACGCCGTCCATGCCGGGCATTTCGATGTCGACGATCATCGCCGAGGGCGGCGGGCTCAGGCTGTCCAGCAGCGCCAGCGCCTGGGCCGCGCCGCCGGCCTGGTGCACCGCCGCCACGCCCAGGGCGCGGCACAGCCCCGCGGCGTGCTCGCGCTGCGCCGCGCTGTCGTCGACCACGAGCAGCGAGGCGATGGGCTGGAGTCCGGCGATCGGGGCCATGGCTGGCGCGGGACGCTCAGGCGCCGGCGGCCGCGCCTGCCTCTTCGTGCAGGCGCTCCTGGATCTGCTCCAGCGCGTCCAGCGACAGGGCGCGGTTGACCGCCAGCAGGATGACGAAGCGGCCGCGCACCTTGCCCACGCCCGAGATGAAGTCGGTGCGCACGCCCACCCCGAAGGCCGGCGGCGGCTCGATGTCGGCGGCGGCGATCTCCAGCACCTCGCTGACCGAATCGACGATCACGCCCAGCACCTGCTGGCCGCCCTCGGCGTCCTCGATCTCGACGATGACGATGCAGGTGCGCTTGGTCACCGGCGCGGGCTCGCGCCCGAAGCGCGCCTGCAGGTCCATGACCGGCACCACCGCGCCGCGCAGGTTGATGACCCCGCGCACGGCGGCGGGCATCATGGGCACGATGGTCATTTCCTGGTATTCGATGATCTCCTTGATCGACAGGATGCCGATGGCGAACATCTCGCCGCCCAGCGCGAAGGTCAGGTACTGCGAAGGCTCGGCGCCGCGGGCCGGTTCCGGCGCGCCGCCGGGGCGGGAGTCTGCGGAAGTCAGGGCATTCATGGCGGGTCCCCGTCGGGCGGTCAGTAGCGGGCGAACTGGGATTCGTCGGGCGCGTCCATGCCGGCCAGGGCCAGCCTGGCGCCGCCCTCGGGCGCCGGCGGCTCGGCCGTCCGCGCCGGCTGCGGGGCGGGCCGCGGCGCGCCCGATCCCGCGCGCCGCTGGGCCTGCGCCGCGCCGCGCGCGGCCGAGGCGAGCTTGAAGTAGGCCATGGCCTGCTGCAGCTGCTCGGCCTGCGAGCTCATTTCCTCGGCGGTCGCGGCCAGCTCTTCCGAGCTGGAGGCGTTCTGCTGGGTGGCCTGGCTGAGCTGCACCACGGCCGCGTTGATCTGGCCCACGCCGGAGGACTGTTCTTCGGAGGCGGCGGTGATCTCCTGCACCAGCTCGGAGGTCTTGCGGATGTTGGGCACCATCTCTTCGAGCAGCAGGCCGGCGCGCTCGGCCAGGTCCACGCTGGAGCCGGCCACTTCGCCGATCTCCTGGGCCGCCACCTGGCTGCGCTCGGCCAGCTTGCGGACTTCGGCGGCCACCACCGCGAAGCCCTTGCCGTGCTCGCCGGCGCGCGCGGCCTCGATGGCCGCGTTCAGCGCCAGCAGGTTGGTCTGGTAGGCGATGTCGTCGATGATGCCGATCTTCTGGGCGATCTGCTTCATGGCCGCGACGGTGGACTTGACCGCCTCGCCGCCCTCGGCCGCCTCGGTCGCCGCCTTGGTGGCCATGCCGTCGGTCACCTTGGCGTTCTCGGTGTTCTGGGCGATGGAGGCGGTCATCTGCTCCAGCGAGGCGCTGGTCTCCTCCACGCCCGCGGCCTGCTCGCTGGCCGACTGGCTGAGCGACTGCGAGGTGGCGCTGACTTCCTCGGCCGCGCCGGCCAGGGCCTCGGCGCTGCTGTTGACCTCGGTGACCACCTGGGACAACCGGCCCACCATGTCGCGCACCGCGGCCATCATGCTGCGCTCGTCGCCCTTCTTCGTCTGCACCTTGACCGACAGGTCGCCGCCGGCCACCTGCTTGAGCACGTCGGCCGCGTAGGACGGCTCGCCGCCCAGCAGCTGGAGCAGGCCGCGCGTGATCAGCCAGGCCACGATCACGGCCAGCACCAGCGCGCCCAGCGCCAGGCCGGCCACCAGCACGCGCGTCTCGGCGTAGATCTCGTCGCCGCGCAGGGCCGATTCGTGCATCAGCTCGCCCTGGTAGTCGACCAGCGCGCGCAGCGCCGTTTCCAGCGCCGTGTTGGCGGGCAGCACCTCGCTCTTCAGGTATTCCTGCGCCCTGCCCCGGTCGGCGTCGGCCATGGCGTAGAAGGGCTCGAAATGCTTCTCCAGCGCCACGCGCCGGTCGGCCACGGCCTGCAGCAGCGCGCGCCCCTTGTCGGTGGCGATGGACGACTCCAGCGTCTTCAGGTCGGCCATGCTGGCGGCGAAGTTCTCGGCGATGCGCTTCTTGTACTGGCCGGCCTCGGCCGCGTCGTAGGCCAGCAGGATGGAGCGCAGCTGGCGGCCGTCGTCCAGCGAGCGCTCCAGCACGTCGTTGGTCATCACCGTCTTGGGGTAGCGGTCGTCGGCCAGTTCCGTCAAGGAGTCGTTGACCGTCTCGAGCCGCGTGATGCTGACCGCCGACAGCACGAACAGCAGGACGATCACGATGCCGAAGCCCAGCGCCAGCCGGGTGGCCACCTTCATATTCCCGAACATGCTCTACTCCTTGTTGATTGATCGCCAGTCGTTGGGTGGCGTGCCCGCGCCGGGTCGGGCGGTCACGCGGAAGTCGGGGCGGCCCGGCCCGCGGGCGCGCCGCCGGCGGGTTCGGCCGCGTGCTCCATCAGGGCCGGGACGTCCAGGATCAGGGCCACCTCGCCGCTGCCCAGGATGCTGGAGCCGGCGATGCCGCGGATGCGCGCGAAGATGCGCGACAGCGGCTTGATGACCACCTGCGTCTCGCCCAGCAGCGAGTCGACCACCAGGCCGATGCGCCGGCCGCCGTGGCGCACCACGACGATGTTCTCGCGCGCGCCGGGCGCGCCCGGCAGGTCGAACATGCCGCGCAGGCGGATGAAGGGCAGCACCTTGCCGCGCAGGTCCATGTAGCTGTGGCCGGCCGCGGCCGTGCAGGCCACGCATTCGTCGACCATGTCCAGCGGCAGCACGAAGCGCGAGCCGCCCACGCCCACCTGGAAGCCGTCGATGATCGCCAGCGTCAGCGGCAGGCGCACGGTGACGGTGGCGCCCGCCTGCGGCCGGCTGGCCACCTGCACGCTGCCGCGCAGCGCCTCGATGTTGCGCTTGACCACGTCCATGCCCACGCCGCGGCCCGACAGGTCGGTGACCTGGGCGGCGGTGGAAAAGCCCGGCTCGAAGATCAGCGCGTAGACCTCGGCGTCGCTCATGTCGCGGCCGGATTCGACGATGCCGCGCTCGATCGCCTTGGCCAGGATGCGCTCGCGGTCCAGCCCGCCGCCGTCGTCGCCGACCTCGATGACGATGTGGCCGGAGTCGTGCCGGGCGTCCAGCGTGATCGTGCCCTGGGCCGGCTTGCCGCGCGCGGCGCGCACCTCGGGCGGCTCGATGCCGTGGTCCATGGCGTTGCGCACCAGGTGGGTGAGCGGGTCGCCGATCTTCTCCACCACGGTCTTGTCCAGCTCGGTGTCCTCGCCGCGCACGACCAGCTCGACCGGCTTGCCCAGCGAGCGCGACACATCGTGCACCACGCGCCGGAAGCGGTTGAAGGTGGCGCCGATGCGCACCATGCGCAGCTGCAGCGTGCTGTGGCGCACCGATTCGACCAGGCTTTCGACCTGGGCGCTGCATTCCTGCAGGTCGGCGTTGCCGCTGCGGCTGGCGGCCAGGCTGGCGCCGGCCGCGGCGGTGATGAGCTCGCCCACCAGGTCGATCAGGTGGTCCAGCTTGGCCGCGTCGATGCGCAGGGACTGGCCGTCCTGGGCCTTCTGCTCCTTGACCTGGCGCTGCTTGGACAGCGCCGCGTCCACCACCGGCGGGGCCACGCTGCGCTGCCCGATCAGGATCTCGCCCAGCGGCGCGGCCTGCTGCGCCTGCCGCTGCGCGGCCAGCGCCTCGTCCAGCTCGCGCGGGGTCAGCGTGCCGCAGCGCACCAGCATTTCGCCCAGCAGCGCAGGCTCCTCGCCCAGGTCCTGGATCATCGCGACGTATTCGGAGATGCGGCTGCGCGGGGGCAGGATGCGCACCGTGCAGTCGTCGATCACGAACTCGAAGGTGCTTTCTATGGTGGCCTTGTCGGCCGGGCTGTCCAGGCCGATCTCGAAGCCCAGGTAGCAGGCCTCCGGGTCCATCTCGTCCAGCGCCGGCAGCCGCCCGGCGTGGCAGGCCACGCCGGTGATGCGGCCCAGGCGCTGCAGGTAGCGCAGGAAGGACAGCGGGTCCATGCCGTTGCGCAGCACGCCCTCGTGGAAGCGCAGCGAAATGTGCCAGTGGTCGGCGCCCGCGCCCTGCCCGTCGCCGGAGCGGTCCGCGCGCGGCGCGGACGGCGCGGCGGCGGCCTGGGCGCGCATGGGCGCGATCGGCGCGCCCAGGTGCACCGACAGCTGGGCCAGCAGCATGGCCGCCTCGTCGCCCAGCTCCTCGTCGGGCTCGCCGCCGCCCCGGGCGGTCAGTTCCACCAGCCGGCCGATGTAGTCGCCGCAGGCCAGCATCAGCGCCACCAGGTCGCCGTCGATCTCGACGCTGCCCTCGCGCACGCGCTCCAGCACGCTTTCGACCACGTGGGTGAAGTCGACGATGTCATCCAGCCCGAACAGGCCGGCCGAGCCCTTGATGGTGTGCGCGGCGCGGAACACCGCGTTGATCGCCGCGCCGCGGTCGGGCGAGTCCTGCACGTTGAGCAGCGCCGACTCCATCTCGGCCAGCAGCTCGCGGCTCTCGGCGATGAAGGTTTGCAGGGCCTGGTCCAGGTTCATGGTTCTCTCCGCTTTCCGGTGGGCTTGCCCCGCCGCCTCATGCCGGCGCGCCGCCCGCGTCGCCCTGCCCGGCCGCGGGCAGGTCGAAGTACGGGCCCAGGCCGAGCAGGCCGATGACCTCGGCCGCCGCGGCGCTGCAGGCCGACAGGCGCAGGTCCCGGCCGCGCGCGCGGGCGTGCCGGCGGGCCGCCATCAGGAGCTGCATGCCGGCCGTGTCGGCCTCGGACACGGCCGACAGGTCGACCTCCAGCGCCGGTGCGTCGCCCGCCTCCAGGGCCGCCAGGGCCTGCACCAGGCGCTGGCGCACATCCTGCGCGCAGTAGATGGTCAGCTCGCCCTCGATGCGCAATGCATGCGCGCGGTTCACCGGGCCGCCCTCCGGCCGCCCGCCCCGGCGGCCCGGCTCATGGCAGCACCAGCTTTTCGACCGCGCCCAGCAGCTGCGTCGGCTGGAAGGGCTTGACCACCCAGGCCTTGGCGCCCGCCTGCTGGCCCTCGCGCTTTTTCTCTTCCTGGCTTTCGGTGGTCAGCATGATGACCGGCGTGAAGCGGTAGGCCGGCATCTGCTTGACGCTCTTCAGGAAGGCGATGCCGTCCATGTTGGGCATGTTCACGTCGCTGATGATCAGGTGCACCTTCTGGCCGCGCAGCTGGTTCAGCGCGTCCTGGCCGTCGCGTCCCTCGATGACTTCGTAGCCCGCGCCGCGCAGCGCGATGCCGACGACCTGGCGCACGGACGCCGAATCGTCCACGATGAGAATGGTCTTTGCCATGGCTGTCCTCAGAAGAAAGTGATCTGCCCTTCCGGTTCCGGCTGCGGGGCCGCCGGCCGGCCGCCGCGATGGATGTCGCGCTCGCCGGCCATCGCGTAGGTGCGCTCCAGCTCGGCGAGCAGGCCGTCGGCCGTCAGGTCGAGCAGCTCGCCCGCCTCCAGGCAACGCGCGGCGTAGTCCTGGACGAAGGCCGGCAGCCGCTCGATGTTCAGCCGCACGTGGCTCATCACCTGGCTGACGCGGTCCTGGAACTGCAGCTGCACCAGCGCCTGGTCGACCTCGGCCTTGATGCCCTGGCTTTCCTCGCGCAGCAGCTCGGTGGTGCCCGACATGGCCTCGGCGAAGCCGCTGAAGCCGTCCAGGACCTGGCGGATCGCGGCCTCCGAGGCGGCGATGGCCTCCTGCTCGCGGCGGGTCGATTCCTCGGCCGCCGAGCAGGTGGCGACGATGGCCGAGCCGATCGAATCGATCTTCTCGGCGATGCGCGCGCCCGTGTCGCCGGACTGCTTGGACAGCGCGCGCACCTCCTGGGCCACCGTGGCGAAGCCGCGGCCCAGGCTGCCGGCGTGCGCCGCCTCGATGGTGGCGTTGATGGCCAGCAGATTGGTCTGCTGGGTGACCTGGGCGATGGCCGCCACCATGTCCTGCAATTCGTCGACGAAGCCTTGCAGGCCCTGCACCTTGGCCAGCATCTCGGCCTTGGTGCGCATGCTGGCGCGCAGCAGCTGCAGCACGCCGTCGAGCTGGCGCCGGCTGCGCTCGGACACGGCCGCGGCGGTCTCGCCGCCGGGGCCGCCGGCGCCCACCGACAGGCGCAGCGCCTGGTCCAGGCGCACGGCGATCTCGCCGAAGCGCAGGGTCAGCGCGGTGACGGCCTCTTCCATCTGGCTGCGCGAGGATTCGATCTGGCCCGACCACACCGGCGCCAGCCGGGCGCTGAAGGCCTGCAGGCCGTCGACGTGGCGGGCGATGCCGGCTTCCTCGCCGCCCTGCCCGGCGGCCGCGCGCCGGGCGGCGTAGCCGGCCAGCAGGCCGGCGGCCGCCAGCGCCGCCCCGGCCGCCAGCCCTGCCGGGCTCCAGCCGGAGAACGCCGCCGCGGCCAGCCCTCCCAGGACGCCCAGCAGCGGGCGGGACAGCAGCAAATGCAGCGCAAGGCGGGCGAGAGTCATGGCCGGTTCTTCGCGTGAAGCTGGCCGCCTGCGCCTGCCGAAGATCGGCCGGGCGCCCGGCGGCGCGGGTTTGTCAGCTTTAACGGCATCCCCTTCCCCCGCATTGCGGCTCGCGCGGCCAAAGAGTGGCATGCGGGCGGCCATTGTGATAGGTTTTGTCCGAAAAACTATCAATTCCTAACATGCAGCGCTCATTGCCGCCGGATGAAAACACCGGCCTCTGTCCCATCACCCTGCGCCACATCCTGCGCGAATGCGCGCGCGCCGGCCTGGACACGGCCGCCCTGTGCCAGGGCCTGGGCTTCGTGCCGGACGACCTGGAAAGCCTGGGGTTCCGCGTCTCGCACGCCCAGTGCGCGCAATTGATACGGCGCGTGCTGATGCGCCTGCGCAGCCCCGCGCTGGGCCTGCAGTTCGGCGCCAGCGTCAACATGGTGTCCTGGGGGCTGGCCTGCCTGGGCTTCATGGCCAGCGCCAGCTCGCGCGAGCTGCTGGAGTTCGCCATCGCCTTCCAGCGCGCCGCCGGCCGGCTGCCGGTGCTGCGCGGCGAGGAGCGCGGCCAGCACTTCTGCCTGGTCGGCCAGGCGCATTTCCACGACAAGGACGTGGCGGCCTTCCTGGTGGACGAGACCTTCACGGCCCTGGTGCAGATCTGCCGCCAGGTGGTCGGCCCGCACTTCAACCCGCGCCAGGTGGACCTGGTCATCGAGCGGCCGGTGCACGGCGCGGTCTACGAGGACGTGTTCCGCTGCCCGGTGCGCTTCGGCCAGGTGGAGAACCGGGTGTATTTCCCGGCCGAGCCCTATGCGGTGCGCACCGCCGACGCGCGCGTGATGCGGGAGGTGCGGCGCCAGCTCGCGCCGGCGACCGAAGAGGACGCGGCGATGTCCGAGCTGCAGGCCGCGGTCGTGCTGGCGATACGGCGCAACCTGGCCGGCCCTCCCCCGCTGGCCGAGCTGGCCGCCTCGCTGCACACCAGCGAGCGCACGCTGCGCCGCCGGCTGGCGGCGCTGGGCCAGAGCTACGCGTCCCTGCAGGCCGAGCAGCGCCGGGCGCGCGCGCTGTCGCTGATCACGCATTCGTCGCGCTCGGTGCAGGAAATCGCCCTGGAATGCGGCTTCGCCGACGCGCGCACGCTGCAGCGCGCGGTCAAGCGCTGGACGGGCTGCTCGCCCACGGAGTACCGGCGGCGGTCGCGCTCCTAGCCCCCCGGCGGGCAGCCGCAACCGGGCGGGCGCGGCGGACCAGGCCTAGACCTCGACCTTGGCGCCCAGCTCCACCACGGCATTGGCCGGCAGGTTCAGGAAGTCCGACACCGCGCCCGCGTTGCGGTGCATCTGGGCGAACAGCTTCTTGCGCCAGAACGGCATGCCGCCGCGCTGGGGCACGGCCGCCACGTGGTCGCGGCCGACGAAATAGCTGGTGCTCATGCGCTCGACCTCGAAGCCGCGGCCGCGGATGTTCTCCAGCGCCAGCGGCACGTCCGGGTCGTTCTTGAAGCCGTAGTGCAGCGTCACGGCCCAGCAGTGGCGGCCCAGGCTGGCGACTTCGCAGCGCTCGTCCAGCCCTATCCAGGGGCGCTCGTGGTAGCGCAGGGTGACGAACAGGTTGTGCTCGTGCAGCACCTTGTTGTGCTTGAGGTTGTGCAGCAGCGTGGCCGGCACCTTGTCGGGCTCCTCGGTCAGGAACACCGCCGTGCCCGGCACGCGCGCGGGCGGGTCCAGGAACACCGACTCGATGAAGGGCGCCAGGTCCACCGCCATCTCGCGCCGCTTGCGCGCCAGCGTCCGGTAGCCCTCGCGCCAGGTCATCATGGCCATGAAGAGCGCCAGGGCCACGGCGATGGGGAACCAGCCGCCGCTCAGGAACTTCAGCAGCGCCGACAGCAGGAAGGCCAGGTCCACCAGGAAGAAGAAGCCCGTGGCGCCCACGCAGACCAGGATGGGCAGCCGCCATTTGCGGCGGATCACGAAGAAGGTCAGCATGGTGGTGATGAGCATCAGCCCGCACACCGCGATGCCGTAGGCCGAGGCCAGCGCGCCCGAGGTCTTGAAGGTGACCACCGCCATGGCGATGGCCGCGAACAGCGCCCAGTTGACGAAGGGGATGTAGACCTGGCCGATCTGCTCGGCGCTGGTGTGCAGGATGCGCAGCCTGGGCAGGTAGCCCAGCTGGATGACCTGCTTGGTCACGCTGAAGGCGCCCGAGATCAGCGCCTGCGAGGCGATGATGGTCGCCAGCGTGGCCAGCGCCACCATGGGCAGCAGCAGCCACTGCGGGGCCAGCAGGAAGAAGGGGTTGCGCAGCGCCTGCGGGTCGCGCAGCAGCAGCGCGCCCTGGCCGAAGTAATTAAGCACCAGCGCGGGCATGACGACGGCGAACCAGGCCACGCGGATGGGCCGCCGGCCGAAGTGGCCCATGTCGGCGTAGAGCGCCTCCGCCCCGGTCACGCACAGCACCAGGGCGCTGAGCGCCAGGAAGGCGATGCCGGGCTGGGCGGCGATGAAGGACAGCGCGTAGCGCGGGTCCAGCGCGCGCAGCACCGCTGGATGGCCGGCGATCTCGTGCGCGCCCAGCGCGGCGATGGCGGCGAACCACAGCAGCGTGATCGGCCCGAAATAGCGGGCGATGCCGCCGGTGCCGTGGCGCTGCACCAGGAACAGGCCCAGCAGCACGGCCAGCGTCAGGGGGATGGCGTAGGGCCGGAAGGCGGGCGTGGCCAGCTCCAGGCCCTCGACGGCCGACAGCACCGAGATGGCCGGGGTGATGACCCCGTCGCCGTAGAACAGCGCCGTGCCGAAGATGCCCACCGCCAGCAGCGCGGCGCGCGTCCTGGGGTGGCTGCGCACCGCGTCGGAGGCCAGCGCCAGCATGGCCACCATGCCGCCCTCGCCGTTGTTGTCGGCGCGCAGCACCAGCAGCACGTACTTGAACGAGACGATGACGGTCAGCGTCCAGAACAGCAGGGACAGGATGCCGTAGACGTTGTGCGCAGTGAAAGGCACGTGGCCGGCGGCGAAGACTTCCTTCAGCGCGTACAGCACGCTGGTGCCGATGTCGCCGTAGACGATGCCTATGGCGCCCAGCACCAGCGCGGGCAGGGTCGATTTGCTGGCAGCCAAGAATGGCCTCTTGAAACGGGTGCGGCCGCGGAGGTCGCGGACAAGGCCGGGATTTTAGGTCAAAGCGCCGGGCCGGGCGCCGCCGGGTCGGCCCAGCCCAGGGCCTTGCGCACCGCCACCCACTGCACCGCCAGGCGGGCGCCGCTGTCGGCGTATTCGCGGCGCGCCTGCAGCAGGGCCCGCCAGGCGTCGAGCTGGACCAGGAAGTCGGTCATGCCCGCCTCGTAGCGCGCCCGCGCCAGCTCGTAGGCGTCGCGGCTGTCGCGCGCCTTGGCGGCCAGCTCGCCGTGGCGGCGCCGCTCGGCGCTGTAGCCGGTCAGCGCGTCGTCGACCTCGTGCCAGGCGCGCAGCACGGTCTGCTGGTAGGCCACGGCCGCTTCCTGCTGCTGCAGCTCGCGCAGCACGACGGTGGCGCGGCGCCGGCCGCGGTCGAACACCGGCAGGCTCAGGCTGGGGCCGACCGACCACTGCCGGCTGCCCCAGTCGCCGAAG
>Ga0182746_1000773_pt1 | contig 36378 bp, 24 predicted proteins | sample eDN3rd30CBELigOP_FD_128881 | JGI IMG/M metagenome (GOLD analysis project Ga0182746, IMG submission 128881) | Enriched Organic Plus compost microbial communities from Emeryville, California, USA - eDNA 3rd pass 30_C BE-Lig OP (version 2) (version 2) ...
ATTGCCAGCCGTTCTTACCGTATCAGCGGCCCATGCTGTTCCATTTTTATATGTCATTACCCGCAGCACACCGGGTTGGTATATTACACTGTCCCATCTCAGCCGGTATTCACCCGGCCCTTTCTTTTTTCTCCCTAAAGAAATATCATTTAAAAACAATTCTGCTTCATCGCCTGATGTAAAAATGTGCACAGGTGTGATCTGCCCCACACGGCCGGGCCATGTCCAGTGCGGAAGGATATGGGCCATTTTATGATCGGGCCTCCATCTTGACTGGTATAAATAGAACCGGTCCTTTTTGAAACCAGCCAGGTCAACGATGCCTGAATAAGAACTCCTTGCTGAATAATAAGGCGTGGGTTCACCAAGGTAATCAAAACCAGACCATACAAATTCACCTGCCACGTAAGGGTGTTTGTCCTGCATGGCAAATACTTTGTCTGGAGAAGCACCGAATGCCGAGGTATATAATTCATAGGCACTTACCTGCTCTCGTTTCGCATCACCACCCACACCTTCACTCACGGGTGCGCTTATGCCATTAAAAACTGGAAACACATAGGTACCGCGCGTGCTCAAAGTGGAAGCCGTTTCACTGCTCAGTATCAGCTTTTCAGGAAACTGTTTTTGAAAAGCCGGATAAAGAGGAGATGTTCTAATGCCCTTCAGGTGTTCATAAGCCGGTGCATCACGTATGCCTTCTCCCTGGTAATTCAGGCTGATAATATCCATTTCTTTGGGAAATGGCATATCAGGTTTGGCATAATTCATAGAAGCTGTAGCAGGCCTTGTATCATCTTCTTCCTTCACCATATCATGCAATCGCTTTGCGATAACAGCTCCCTCTTCTGCAGTGTACTGTTCTCCTACCTCATTGCCAAAACTCCAGGCGATGACCGAAGGATGATTTTTATCGCGTCTTATAAATGATCTTGTATCGGCTTCATACCAATCCGGAAAGATCAGGTGAAAATCCAACGGAGTTTTCTTTCTTTCCCAGCTATCGAATATTTCATCGATCACAAGAAAGCCCATACGGTCTGTAAGGTCCAGTAATTCCGGTGCAGGAGGATTATGTGCCAGCCGGATCGCATTACATCCGAGCTCACGCAATATCTCCAGTTGCCTTTCCGCAGCCCTTGCATTAAATGCAGCTCCCAAAGCACCGAGATCATGATGCTGGTTCACGCCCTGAATGCGTACAGCCTGTCCATTTACCTCTATTCCATTAAGCGGATCAAACTTCAGTGAGCGGATACCAAACCGGGTTTGATATTCATCCACCAATTTCCCTTTCAACAAAACGCGGGTAATGGCGATATAAAGATTCGGCTGCTGCGCAGGTGGCGGTCCCCACAACAAGGGATGATCCAGCTTTACCGAACCCGATACCTGTTGCGTACCCCGGCGCGGAATTCTTATGGTTGATACAGGTAAGGCAGCCACTTTTTGTCCTGGCCTGTCCAACACATTATCAAGTGTATAAATCCCTGTTGCAATGGTTACCTCTTCATCTGTTGCCAGTTTGTTTTCAATGCTCACTTCTACATCAATAGTAGCGGAGGTGGCAGAAACATTGCCTGTTTTTACAAAAGTTCCCCATTGAGCCACATGTACCGGATTTAGTTTCGTAAGCCATACATTCCGGTAAATGCCGCCGCCGGAATACCATCTTGCAGAATTGGCCGGATTATCCAACCGGATCGCCAACTGGTTTTCACGGCCTGGTTTTATATAAGGTGTGAGATCAAGCCTGAATGAGTTATACCCATAAGGCCAGCCACCCACTAAATTGCCATTCAGCCAAACCATGGCATAAGACATTGCACCATCCATATCCAGGTAGATAAACTTTCCTTTATCACTGGCAGGTATATCCAGTTTTTTACGGTACCATGCTACTCCCTGAACAGGAAGGCGTCCCATGCCTCCGCCCACTATTGCATTGGCTTCCTTATAAAAAGGGCCTTCAATCGCCCAGTCGTGCGGTAAATTAACGAGCTTCCAGGACCGGTCATCAAAATTGCTTTGTACAAAAGGAAAGTCCTTTCCCGGATTTCCTTCAGGTCGTTGATGATGATCGGCAGGATCTTTAATGAAATCATTTGCAGAAGGCAATATCCATCTTTTCAAAGCATCCTGTGAAGAAGCAACAGCAACAGATTCTGTTGGCCTGGAATCGGCCACCACATTGTCGTTCCGGTCAGTGACCTCGGGCCTTATGTCATATATCAGCTTATCCGGATCACCTGTGTAACGAAAGAATTTCCATCCTTCATTGATCAGTATCCGTTGCCGGCCATTATTTTTTGATTGCGCAACTGCACGGGATGGTACCAGTATCAGTACACTGAAGAAAACCAGTATAAACAAAAAATATTGGATGCCCGGATGGGCAACCAATATTTTTTTATCAGGATCCGCTATCATCGATTATTGGTATCCCGGGTTTTGATAGTTAGCTTTTTCTTCTGCTGACATATCCATTCCATCGATCTGGCCTTGTGGAATAGGCCGCAGGTACAGATATGGTTGGATATTACGTGTTACTGTTTGAGGTGTATGATCACCATAGTTGATTCCGCCGATCTGGTAAGTTCCTGCAAGGCTTGCCCATTTCTGTGTACGCACCAGGTCATACCAGCGATAACCTTCTCCATAGTATTCACGTGAGCGTTCTGCCAGGATATAATCAATATCGATCGTTGCAGGCGTAGCGGCTGTCATGGCAGCACTGTTATCAGCAACCAACGCAACATTTCCATTATTATTCCAGCGCCATTTTCCAGCCCTGGCACGGATAACATTGATCAGCTCTCTGGCAGATTTGCCTGCCTGAGGAGTAGCGCCTTTCACTGCTGCTTCAGCAGCAACAAAATAAAGCTCAGAAAACTTGGCAATATTATAAGGGCGTGTGCTGGCAGCATTGGGCTGACCCAGTCCTGTACCATTATCAGTGCGATATACACCGAGCTTCCATAAGCCCGGATATACGATCCGGCTCATTCCGTTCGGTGACACAACAAAATCTGCCCTGCCGGGTAATACGCCTGCGCCTACATTGCTTTTATACGTTGAATTGGAGTAGTCGATAGCTGTTCCGGGTTCATCGTCCAGGAATGTGAGTATCGCATCGTTCGGGTTAACCTGCATATTATTGGCATTATACAGTGAGCCGCTGATACCGGCTTTATCCCAATTGCCACGATAAACAGTTGTGAAAGTGCCGTCGTAACGGGAATCATTTGTTTTATCGGCAAAAGTGTTTTTGATCGCGCCGATCGTCGGGCACATACGGATCCATGGGCGGCCCAGCGGTTGCGTAGCTGCACGTTGAACAGAACTTACAGCAGCCCATGAAGAACTGGAGGAACTGCTTCTGATATTAGTATAGTTCCAGGTCATCATCCAGCCTGCAAAGTTTTCAGGAGCGCCGCCATTGGAATAAGTAAGGCTTGATGCATTATAAAACTCACTGGTTTCTGTATGATCCGCAAACAGGAGAATTTCCTTATTGCGGTCATTCGATCCGAGATTAACATCATAATACGTTTGTTGCAATTCAAATGGCCCGGGGTTATTGATGCCGGCTACAGCCACATCATAAGCCTGCTGATAATACCATTGTGCATTGTGTCCGTCAGGGTCTGTTCTGTCTGCCTGCGGATAAGTTGGGATATTGTTGGGATTTTCCAGCCACCAGCCATAAGTGAGATAAGCTTTTGACAGGTAAAGACGCGCAGCGGTTTTGGTTACACCACCGTTCACGCGTGGATTATCCGGCAGATCATTCACTGCAGTCAGCAGATCAGGGAATATTGCTTTGGTATAAACTTCCGGTACTGTATTGCGGACAGAGGTCCTTGATGGCAAGGTATTGAACTTAAGCTCACCTGCTCCCAGATCAAGCGGTACCCCGCCAAAGGTTTGCACCAGCATGAAATAATCGAACGCACGGAAGAATCTTGCTTCTGCGATCAGCGCATTGGATATTCCCACTACAGCAGCATTTTCAATAATACCGCTGGCCGTATTGATATTGGAGAAAGCGGCTCCCCATAATACATCCGCGCGGCTGTTTGAAGGAGTGATAATGCCCTGGTTCGAAATGTCCATCACTTTAAAATTCTCATCAGCGCTCTGCGCCCATGTCGCTTCGTCGGTGCCCGTTTCACAGGTGTTATAATAATATGCCTGGCCGTAGATATAGCGAAGGTGGGCATACTGGGAGGTCAGGCCTCCAAGAACACCTTTTTCTGTTTTGAAAAAACCAGGTTCATAAAAACTTCGTGGTTGCTCTTCCAGGATCTTGGAGCAGCCGGCCGAGAACAGCATCAGCATGGCTATTGCTGACCCTGTAAAGAAATTTATTTGTATTCGTTTCATAATAGTATGATTTAAAATGTCAGGTTAACACCAAGAACATAATTGCGGGTTGATGGCGAGTTTGTGCCAATTGTCAGTATGCGGCGCTGATAACTTGTTGTTACGGCAGCATTTTCATTGCCGTAAGAGTTGGTTTCAGGGTCCATTCCGGATTCTTTATGATAAGGCGAGAACAATACGAATGGATTTTGCACCGTAAAGTACATACGCATTCTCAGATCCTTGTTTTTGATAAGGCTACGGCTGAAGTCATAGCCCAGTGAAATGGTGCGGATCTTTAAGAATGATGCATCAAAATAGCCAAGTGTACTTCCATATTTTGGATTGTCACTGCTCATGATACCGCCTGGTTTTGGATATTTGGCATCCGTATTATCCGGTGTCCAGTAATCGACTTTGACATTTCCTCTCCTTCCGGTCATCAGGTTGAGGTACCCGGATGAACCATACAGCGTGCTCACGAGTATACCTCCGCTTTTAAATACACCCACCATGCTCAAGTCAAATCCTTTGTAAGACACGCGGGTGTTGAAACCTCCCTGGAAATCAGGATCTGTGTCGATGATCTGACGGTCAGCAGACCCTATTGCACGTGTGGGAGAACCATCGGCATTATAATCACCTGTATATTTGACCTTGATCATACCTACATTTCCACCTGGCTCAAGGGTGTTCAGATACTGGTCTTTATCCTGCCACAGGCCTATTCTCTCATAATCAAAGATGGAATTGATGTTATGGCCAACGAACCATGCATTGCCTTCATCCCTTGTTTGTCCGGATGCAAGTGCTACAAGCTTGTTACGGTTTGTGTAAAGATTAACGCCCGCTTCCCAGGTCCATCCATTCAGATTATCGAGAATGGTACCGTTCAGGCTGATCTCAAAACCTTTGTTTTGTGTTTGACCGACATTCGCTGTGTAACTGCTCACACCTGAAGTATTGGGAAGGTTTACATTCAGCAGGAGATCTTTTGTATTTGTTACATAATATTCAATGGTACCGGTCAGGCGATGCTTCAGGATAGAGAAGTCCAGGCCATAGTTCCAGGTATCAGAATATTCCCATCCCAGGTCCTGGTTCGGCAAAGTGGATACATAATATCCCACTGCATAATCGCTCGGGCCAAAGTTATAGGGTCTGGTGCTCAGTCTTCCCAGTGTAGCATAAGGAGCGATAGCCTGGTTGGATGTTTGTCCATAACCCACACGCAGTTTCAGGTTGTCCACAAAACTGACTCCTTTCATAAATGATTCATTGCTGATATTCCAGCCGGCTGATACCGCCGGATAAGTATGCCATTTATGACCGGGTGCCAGCCGGGAAGATCCGTCAGTACGTAATGTGGCAGATACCATATAGCGGTTATCATAAGAATACATGACCCTTCCCATTGCTGATTGCAATCCCCATAATTGATAGTCCTGTCCGCTAGGATCCACAGTAATCTCTCCTGCAGCCTGGCCAAGATTGTAAAACTGGAAGGCATCGGAAGGAATATCCCTTGCAGACATGGAAGAGCGATTGTACTTATTCCGTTCTGCAGAATAAAGGGCCAGCACATTCAATGTATGTTTTCCGGCGAATGTGCGGTCGTAGGTCAGCAGGTTCTCCACTGTCCAGTGATAGGTGTGTGAATTGCTGATGCTGGCAGATGATGGCGTGGTGGCCGTAACGTTATTAATGCCTTCTGCAGTATAGCTGCCGCCATTGCTTTGAATAAAGTCCAGGCCAAGGTTCACACGATATTTTAAACCTTCGATCCCTGGTATTTTTACTTCACCATAGAGTGCGTTATAGGTTGCATATCCCCTGCTTTCATTTAACCACTGATCTTTCAGTCCGTTCACAACATCCTTGGTATATACCCACTGCTCATCCAGCGGCATTTTTATAGTTCTTTTCAAACTACCGTCTGCATTATAAGGATTGGCAAGTGGTGATGAGCTCAGGATGCCATAGATACCAACCTGGTTGCCTCTGCTGATATTGTAATTGCTGTTAGTCGTAAAACCTATACGAAAATTTTTACCGATCTGCTGATCAAGCGATGCCCTTAATGAATAACGGGTATAATCTTGTGTAGGTATCACGCCCTGATTCTGGTAAATGCCGACGCCCATGCTGTAACTGCCTTGTTGGGTGCCGCCGGAAAGGCCTACATCATGACTGTTCACCATGCCTGTCCTGTACAGCAGGTCCTGCCAGTCAGTATTTATATCATCCGCTTCATCCACACCATTGGTATACATGCCGGCAGCATTTCTCAAAGCAAGCAGTTCAGGGCCATTCATCATGGGATATCTGGCGAACAGGGTTTGAGCACCATAGTAAGCATTATAGGAAACCCTTGCTTTCTGTCCTCTCTGACCTTTGTTGGTAGTGATCAGGATAACGCCGTTAGCGCCCCTTGAACCATAAATAGCGGTAGCTGATGCATCCTTGAGGATATCGACACTTTTAATATCATTTGGATTAATATCTCCGATGGAGCCGGGGAAAGGAATTCCGTCAAGCACCACCAAGGGGTCATTACTGGCATTTAATGAGCGGGTGCCACGGACACGTATTTGCATAGTGGCGCCGGGCCTGGTTGAGGTCTGAGACATTTCCACGCCTGGCATCCGTCCCTGCAATGCCTGGGCAATATTGGGAGCGGGTATTTCACGCATAACATTACCGTTGATAGAAGCTACTGAACCGGTAACTGATTCTTTACGCTGCGTACCATAGCCGATCACCACCACTTCACCGAGACTGCCGCCAGCGGCTGTAAGTTGTGCATCAACGGTATTACTGTTTCCTACAGTAACTTCTTTGGTATCATAATTAATACTGCTGATCACCAGCGTGGCTCCTTTGTTGGCCGCGATCGAATAATTCCCTTCGTCATCCGTCGTTGTTCCTACTGATGTTCCTTTAACAACAACGGAAGCGCCGGCAACAGGTTCGCCTGTATTGCTGGTTACTTTACCATGAACAGTATTCTGTGCAAAAACATTCATTCCTGTGAAGCAGGTGAATAAGAGTAAGAGAATAAAGGGGTGCGTTTTCCCCCATAAATCAAGCAGAAAATTTTTTCTTCTTTTTTTCGATGTATTCATAATAATCGTTTTGGTTGTAAACAATTTTAAATGCGATAGTTCTGAATGCGGATACCAAACGACTCAGGCATCTTTTATAGCCCATATATCATCTATCAGTTTTTTTTGTGTTCCGCAAAGAGGGAAGTGGGCCAGAACAAACCTCTTTTGCATGCTTATGATCATAATATAAATTATTGGCAGTTTTAGACAGTTGGCAATAACAGGTCAGTTAAATACTATAGGGGGAGTATCAAAACTGTTCATCGGGGGCAGAACAGTTATATGCACGCTGTTAGGCCGGGTGCAATAGCCAGAATTACCAATACAGGCAAAAGCCATGTAATGCGGAGATAGTGCGAGGTTCGGCAAGCAAGGTTTCATACTAGCAATTTTAGTTGGTTGATTCAATCGTTTTTGCAGGCCTGGAAGCGCCCGGCAAAACGAATATAGGAAAATTTCATAAAATCGCAACCGATTGCATTTTTTTATTTCAGAAAAGGTTTTTTTCTTTGGGTCGCAAGCGCTGATCAACATGTCTGAGTACCGGGAAATAACCATATATGATATTGCCAAACACCTGAATATCTCGGCAGCAACCGTTAGCCGGGGGTTGAAAAACAACCCCATGATCAGCAAGAATACCCGGAAAAAAATCGTGGAAGCTGCCAGGCAGCTTGGTTATCAGTCGAATACCTTCGCCAGTAGTTTGAGAAGCCGGCAAACCCATACCCTGGGGGTGCTGGTGCCCCGGCTGAACAGCCATTTTATGTCGTCTGTCCTGGCCGGAATGGAAAAGGCGGCCAACCGCAACGGCTATAATCTCATCATTGCCCAATCCCTGGAAGATGTGGAAAAAGAAAAGGCCAATGCCGCCACCATGTTCAATAAAAGAGTGGACGGGCTGCTGATCTCCCTTGCTTATAACACACAGGATATAAATCATTTAGAGCCATTCTTCAACCGGAAAATACCGGTGGTATTCTTCGACCGGGTGTATGCGCACGACAACAGCACTTCCATTGTTATCGATAACTATGGAGCAGCTTATAATGTTACCAAACACCTGATAGAGCAGGGCTGCAAGCGGATCATGCACCTGGGCGGAAACGTATTGAGAAATGTTTATAAAGACAGGCTGGAGGGCTACCGCCAGGCACTGAAAGACCATGGCCTACCCTGTTCCGACAAGCTTTATCTGACCAGCACGCTGTCTGAAGACGACGGGACAGAAGCTGCCAGGTATATATTAAAACTGCCTCCGAAGGAACGTCCTGACGGGGTATTCTCTGCCAATGATACGGCCGCTATCTATTGCATGATCGGTTTAAAGGCTGCAGGACTGCGAATCCCTGAGGATGTGGCTTTTGCAGGCTTCAATAATGATCCGATCAGCAAAGTAATAGAGCCGAATCTCACTACTGTTGACTATTCGGGTAATATTATAGGAGAAACGGCTATTACGAATTTAGTCAATCACTTGAAGGGAATCAGTAATTTATACATGACGAATAATATTACACTAAGATCAGACCTGATTGTCCGCGCCTCCTCACTCAAAAACAAGTCCTGATATTTGATTTTTTTTGCGATCTTCAAGTAACCGATTGCAAATGAAACCGAAAAAAGAGGTTACTATTTACGATATTGCGCAAAAACTGGCGCTTTCTTCCGCTACCGTCAGCCGGGCGTTGCAGGATAATCCCCTTATCAATAAAAAGACAAGAACAAGGGTGCAACAGGCAGCCCGTAAGCTGGGGTACCGGCATAACACCTTTGCCAGCAGCCTGCGCAAACAAAAGACCAATACCATTGGCGTCATCGTTCATGAGCTGAACAGCAACTTCATCACATCCGTTCTCTATGGCATCGAAAAAGTAACTTCAGAAGCAGGTTATGATCTTATCATCGCCCACTCCTCTGAAAGTTTTAAAAAAGAAGAAGCCAATACACTGAACCTTTTCCATAAAAGAGTGGACGGACTTATTGCTTCACTGGCATTTGATACAAACGGGCTGGACCATTTCAAACCCTTCCAGGAAAGAGGTATACCGGTAGTGTTTTTCGACCGCGTGGAAGAAGGATCAGAAGGCACCGATGTGATCATCGATAATTATAAATGCGGTTACCAGGCAACCAGGCATCTTATTGATCAGGGATGCAGACGCATTGTACTGGTTACCGCGAACCTGAAACGGAACGTATACGCGCAACGCCATAAAGGTTATAAGGATGCGCTGTTCGACAATGACATACCCTTCAATGAAGAGTATGTGCTGATCAAAGACCTTAGTGAGGAAGGAGGAGTGGCAGCAGCGCAACAAATACTGAACATGAACCCACTGCCCGATGGCGCTTTTATCACCAATGATTTTTCTGCGGCTGTTTTTATGCAGGTGCTGAAAGACCATGGTATCCGCATTCCCGAAGATATTGCCGTAGTAGGATTCAATAATGATGCTATCGGAAAGATCATCGAACCTCAATTAACCACTATTGATTATCCCGGCGCTGATATGGGAGAGATCGCAGCAAGAAACCTGATCAATCATCTCAAAGGCATTGCCAATATAAAACATACCAATACGGTCGTGATCCGTTCCGATCTCATTGTTCGCCAGTCATCATTGCGAAACGGATTTCAAACCAAATAGCTTATTGTCATAATGAAAAGAAATACCCTACTACTGATATGTTTCCTGTATGTCTTTGCAGCAAAAGCAGAGTCAGGATATGATCTTTGGCTGAGATATAAACCGGTTGAGAATAAAACATTACTGCAGGCATACCATAAAAACATTACCACCATCATCACAAGTGGCTCATCTGCGACAATGAAGATCGTAAATGATGAACTGATAAATGGTTTATCCGGTTTGTTGCAAACAAAGATAAATACCGCTACTGCTGTAAATCGTGATGGGTCGGTGATTGCTGGCACTCCTGCCAGTTCTTCATTGATCAGCAATGCCGGTATCGGCGCTTTACTGCAAAAAACCGGTGAAGAAGGATATATTATTGTCACCAAAATATTGAATGGAAGGAAATGTATTCTTATCAGCGGTAATTCTGATAAAGCCGTTTTATACGGCAGCTTTCATTTTCTCCGTTTGCTGCAAACAGAACAATCCATTCAGAGCCTCAATATTCTTTCCGTGCCTAAGATCCAACACCGCATGTTGAATCACTGGGACAATCTCAACAGAACAGTGGAAAGGGGTTACGCCGGTTTTTCTATCTGGAACTGGCATACACTACCGGGTTATATTGATCAACGTTATATCGATTATGCAAGGGCTAATGCATCCATTGGCATCAATGGTACGGTATTGACCAATGTAAATGCGAACGCTACCGTTCTCACCAAACCATACCTTGAAAAAGTAAAAGCGCTGGCTGATGTGTTCCGCCCCTATGGAATTAAAGTATATCTCACGGCAAGGTTCAGCGCCCCGATAGAACTGGGCCGGCTGAAAACAGCAGACCCATTGAATGCAGAAGTACAGAACTGGTGGAAAGAAAAAGTAAAAAAGATCTACAGCTATATCCCTGACTTCGGTGGCTTTCTTGTAAAAGCTAACAGTGAAGGCCAACCCGGCCCCCAGGATTATCAACGCACGCATGCTGATGGTGCCAATATGCTGGCTGATGCAGTAGCTCCTTTTAAAGGGATCGTGATCTGGCGGGCTTTTGTTTACAGCAATGAAAATCCTGTTGACCGTCATAAGCAAGCCTATGATGATTTTGTTCCGCTGGATGGAAAATTCAGGGCCAATGTAATGGTGCAGGTAAAAAACGGCGCTATTGATTTCATGCCCCGCGAACCCTTTCATCCTTTATTTGGTGCCATGCCAAAAACACCTTTGATGATGGAGTTCCAGGTAACGCAGGAATACCTGGGTCAGGGAACAAATCTTGTTTTCCTTGCTCCTTTATTTAAAGAGACCCTGGAAAGTGATTCTTATTATAAAGGAAAAGGCAGCACCGTTGCTAAAGTAATTGACGGAAGCCTGGATAATCATCAACTGACAGGCATGGCAGGCGTTGCCAATATCGGTAATGATATCAACTGGTGCGGCCATCCTTTTGCGCAGGCAAACTGGTATGCGCTTGGGCGGCTGGCATGGGACCATACCCTATCCAGCGAACAGATCGCCGATGAATGGTTACGCATGAGCTTTACCAACAATCCAAAATTCCTGCAACCTGCTGCCAAAATGATGTTGGAAAGCCGTGACATCGTGGTGCAGTACTCCAACCCTATTGGCCTGCATCATATCATGAGCACCGGCCATCACTACGGCCCCGCTCCCTGGGTAAGCAACCTGAACCGGCCGGAATGGAACCCTGTTTATTATCACAAAGCAGACAGCATCGGTATTGGCTTCAACAGAACAGAAACCGGCAGCAATGCGTTGGCGCAATATAAACCTGAAGCAAGAAAGCAATGGGAGAACATGAATATCTGCGAAGAGAAGAACCTGCTTTGGTTTCACCATGTTCCCTGGAGTTTCAGCATGAAAAGCGGAAGAAACTTATGGGATGAATTATGTTACCAGTATTACACCGGTGCTGAAAGAGTGAAGCAAATGCAAAATGACTGGAATGCATTGAAGCCATTGGTAGATAAGCAAAGATTTGAACAGGTAAGCATGCTCCTGGATATACAACACCAGGAAGCTATTTGGTGGAGAAATGCCTGCTTGCTGTATTTCCAGACTTTCAGCAAGATGCCGATACCCGCACAATATGAAAAGCCCGGCAAAACACTGGAGTATTATAAAAGCCTGCGATTCCCTTTTGCTCCTGGCAATTAAATAAAGAATAAACTCAACCATACTAAGATGACAGCAACGAGAAGAAAATTAGCTATTGTGACCGGAGGCGGTTCAGGTCTTGGCTTCGCTATCGCCGAAAAGTTTGTACAAAACGGAATTCAAACCATTATCGCCGGAAGAAATAAAGAAAAACTGGATGCAGCAAAGCAAAAGCTGGGAGCATTATGCCATACCATGCCCTGTGATGTAACAGACCTGCCTTCCATACCCGGTTTTGTAAAGAAGATAACAGAACAGTTTGGCCAGATCGATATACTCGTGAATAATGCCGGTGCCAATATGAAAAAAGAATTCACCGAAGTAACGGATGAAGATTTTCAACAGATCATCCTCACCAATCTTACAGCAGTTTTCACGATGAGCCGTGAAGTGGTAAAACAGATGTTGCCCTACCAGTCCGGCTCCATCATTAATATAAGTTCCATGGCTGCCCTGTATGGCATACCCAAAGTGATCGCCTACTCTGCCAGCAAAACAGCTATTGATGGCATGACGAGGGCTATGGCAGTTGAGTTGTCCGGCAAAGGCATCCGTGTAAATTCCATTGCACCCGGGTTCATCTATTCAGAAATGACTGCCAAAGCGCTTGACAGCGATCCGGAAAGAAAAGCAAAAGTATTTGGCCGCACACCGATGGGTACGATGGGGCAACCTATGGACATCGGCGAAGCAGCTTATTTCCTTGCCAGCGATGCTGCCAAATTCATTACCGGTATTGTATTACCTGTAGACGGAGGGAATAGTATCGGATTTTAGATCAACCATAACACGAATGCGATGAAAAAACTACTAACGGTCCTTGCCATAAGCCTGTATACTATTTACGGTTCTGCTCAGAACATCGTAGCGGACAGGTCTTCCGACGAAACATTTCCTCTTAAAGAAGCAGTGATCTGTGTTGATCCCAATGATTTTCCTTTGGTGCAGCAAGCTGCCTTGCTGCTGCAGCAGGATATGGAAATGGTCACTGGCATCAAACCTGCTATTCAGGCAACTGTTCCCAATAAAGCTGCTATCATTATTGGTTCACTCGAAAAATCATCGTTGGTCCGGTCTGCAGAAAAAACAAAACAGATCAACACCGCCGACTTAAAAAATAAATGGGAAGCCTACCTGCTTCGAACCACTGCCAATCATCTTATTATTACCGGGAGCGACCGCAGGGGAACAGCTTATGGTGTGTTTGAATTCTCCAGGCAGATCGGTGTATCACCCTGGTACTGGTGGGCAGATGTGCCGGTAAAAAAGAAAGAGAGCATATTTGTTAAAAAGGGCCTTTCTGCCAGTGATGCACCCAAAGTAAAATACCGCGGCATTTTCATCAATGATGAAGCACCTGCCCTATCCGGTTGGAGCAAGGAAAAATTCGGCGGCTTCAATCATCGCTTTTATGAAAAAGTTTTTGAACTCATTCTCCGGCTGAAAGGCAATTATATCTGGCCGGCAATGTGGGGAAATGCTTTTTATGATGATGACTCCTTAAACATCAAAGTAGCTGACAGGTATGGCATAGTGATCGGCACTTCCCACCATGAGCCGCTGATGAGGGCACATGATGAATGGAGAAGATATGGAAGCGGTAAATGGAACTATGATAGCAATGAAGTAAAACTAAAAGAATTCTGGCGTGGCGGCATGCAAAGGGCTACCAATGAGAAGATCGTAACAGTAGGCATGCGGGGTGATGGTGATGAACCTATGTCGCGGGAAACAGCCACCGCATTACTGGAAAGAATTGTAGCGGACCAACGCCGGATCATTTCAGATGTAACGGGTAAGCCAGCCAGTGAAACGCCACAACTCTGGGCCCTCTATAAAGAAGTGCAGGATTATTACGACAAGGGAATGCGGGTGCCCGATGATGTAACACTATTGCTTTGTGATGATAACTGGGGCAATATCCGAAAACTTCCAAAGCTCCATGAAAAGCCAAGAAAAGGCGGATACGGCATCTATTATCATTTTGATTATGTAGGCGGCCCAAGAAACTATAAATGGCTTAACACGAGTCCGCTTCCCCGCATCTGGGAACAAATGCACCTGGCCTGGGAATACGATGCACGGCAGATATGGATCGTGAATGTCGGCGACATCAAGCCAATGGAGTTTCCCATTTCCTTCTTTCTCGACTATGCATGGAACCCGGACAGGATAGGCCCGACCGATCTGCAGGCCTATAATGAGAAATGGGCTGCCAGCCAATTTGGCCAGCAGCACGCAACAGCTATTGCCAATATCCTCGCCATGTACACCAAATACAATGGAAGAAGAAAACCTGAATTGCTGGATGCCAGTACTTACAGCCTCGCCTCCGGCGAATGGAAAGAAGTGGTGGATGAATATAACGGGTTGCTAAAAAAAGCGGAAGAGATCAATGCAGCATTGCCTGCGGAATATAAGGACGCTTATTTCCAGCTTGTACTGCATCCGGTGAAAGCCTGTGCCAATTTGAATGAGTTGTACTACAATGTAGCATTGAATAAAAATGCCTATGCCAACAAATGGATAGAAGCGAATGAGTATGCAGATAAAGTAAAACAGCTTTATGCCAATGATTCCCTTATCACCCTTGAATACCATCAGCTCAATAATGGTAAATGGAACCAGATGATGAGCCAGACCCATATCGGTTACACTTACTGGCAGCAGCCCATTCGTCAAAAAATGCCGGAGGTAAAATACCTGCCTGCTGATTCTGCCCGGAAAGAGCCAATAGGTATAAAAGATGTAGCAAGAGCCGGCATTCCAGCAAACGTCACCGGAAATGTATTTGTATTTTACCAGGAAGAGTTACTGGGTGTATCCATTGCAGCCGATCATTTTACCAGGGCTATCAATACCAACACCATCAAATGGCAGGTATTGCCTGATCATGGCCGTACCGGTTCTGCCATCACGCCTTTCCCTGTCACAGCCGCAGAACAGAAACCCGGAGGCAGTGCCCCACACCTGGAATACGATGTTTACACATACAGTGAAGGTGAGTTAGTTATTCAGGCCTACTTCTCTCCTACCCTGAATTTCCAAAGCACAGAAGAAGGTCTGCAATATGCTATTTCCATTGATGATGAAACACCCCAGATCATCAGCATAAATAAAGAAGATAAGAACTCGATCAGCGGTGTTTGGAACAAATGGGTGGCAGAGAATATTATCATCAAATCAAGCCAACACAAAATAGTCAGGCCAGGTAAGCATACGGTGAAATACTGGATGGTGGATCCCGGTGTAGTGCTGCAAAAACTGGTGCTTGATTTTGGCGATACAGAAAAAACATATCTCGGTCCTGCTGAGACAATTTATATCAATAAAAAATAATTACATGATGAAGAAAATTATACCGGGAGCAGCCATGCTCTATTGTAGCTTGCTGCTCGCAGGTTGTGCAGCCAGCCAGAAAAATACAAATCCGGGACAGATACCATCTCTGAAAGAAGTGTTCAGTAAAGACTTTGCTATCGGCACTGCCTTAAACACAGCACAGATAGAAGAGAAAGACCCCGGTGCTGCAAAGCTGGTGCCACAGCAATTCAATATGGCCACACCGGAAAATATCATGAAGGCAGAGATCATCCATCCCCGCTGGGATGAATACAATTTTACGCTGGCTGATAAACTGATCGAGTACGGGAAAAAGCACGATATAAAGATCAATGGTCACACACTTATATGGCATAGCCAGTTGCCCGCCTTTGCCCGCCAGATCCAAAGCGTTGATTCATTCAAGCTTTTTTTCACCAATCATATCAATACAGTTGCAGGCCGCTATAGTGGAAAAGTTTTTTCCTGGGATGTAGTGAACGAAGCATTGAATGAGGATGGCAGCATGCGCAAATCCATTTTCCTTTCCAAACTGGGTGATGACTTTGTAACAGAAGCATTCAGGCTGGCACAGGCTGCAGCGCCCAACACAGAACTTTATTACAACGATTATAATAATGAGCAACCTGCTAAACGCGCCGGTTGCATTGCCCTCATCAAAAAGGTGCAGGCTGCTGGTGTCCGTATTGATGGTGTAGGCATTCAGGGACACTGGCATGTAGGTAAAGTGCCGCTGAAAGATATAGAAGAAAGCATTTTGCAATATGCTGCACTGGGTTTGAAAGTAATGATCACCGAACTGGACATCGAAGTGCTGCCCCGCAATTTCCAGGGAGCAGAAGTGAGCCAGCGCATGCAAAACACACCTGCCATGAACCCCTACCCCAATGGTTTACCTGATAGCGTGCAGCAGCAACTGGCCAATGATTACGAAGCATTGTTCAAACTGTTTTTAAAACATAAAGACAAAATTGCGCGGGTCACTTTCTGGGGCGTGGATGATGGACAAAGCTGGCTGAACGACTGGCCAATCCGTGGCAGAACAAACTATCCTTTATTATTCGACAGACAATTCAAACCCAAGCCTGCATTTTTCAAAGTGATAGGAACAAAGACCAGATCATAACAAGCCATATCATCCATAAAAGGACCAACACATGAATAAAACCGATTCACAAAAACTGTCTGTTGTTGAAAAAGTAGGTTACAGCCTGGGCGACCTGGCAGCAAACCTGGTGTTTCAAACCCTCATGACCTACTTGGCTTATTTTTATACGGATATATATGGGTTGAAAGCCAATCATGCTTCCGCCATCATACTGACCGTTGGATTGATAGCGGCCTTTGGGTTTAATCCTCTTATCGGAGCTATTGCAGACAGAACAGTGTCCAAATGGGGAAAGTTCAGGCCCTGGATATTATTCACCGCAGTGCCTCTTGGCGTTGCAGCTTTGCTTGCCTTCAGCACGCCTGATTTTTCTTATAAAGGGAAAGTGATCTATGCAGCGATAACTTATACGCTGTTATTGCTGCTCTATGCTGCCAATAATCTTCCCTATTCAGCATTAAGCGGTGTGATAACCGGCGATATGAAGGAGCGCAACAGCATGTCGGCTTACCGGTTCGTAGCTGTAATGTTTGCCCAGTTTTTTGTGCAGGTGTTTATGTTACCTATTATTGAATCAGTCGGTGGTGGCGACAAAGCTGCCGGTATAGAAAAAGTGATGACCTGGCTGGCAATAATAGGAACGGTAATGCTGTTGATCACTTTTTTAACTACCAAAGAACGCATTGTTCCCAAGCCAGAACAAAAATCAAGTCTTGCTGAAGACCTGGGAGATCTGTTCAGGAACAGGCCCTGGGTGATCATGCTGCTGCTTACAACCCTCGTGTTCATTACACTGGCTATGAAAGGCGGCTCGTATGTATACTATTTCAAAAACTATGTAGACAAGGAAAGCCTTACCAATTTTATTACACCTATATTAAACAGCCTCTCCGGTATCGGTATCAACTTCTTTGGTGAAGACCCGGTAGCTGCCGGTTTTGGTTTGTTCAATGCAGGGGGCATCATATTCATGATCGTCGGCATCACTTTATCCAAACGGCTTGCTGATAAATACGGTAAAAGGGATGTGTTTGGAATTGCCCTGTTCATTTCAACCCTGTTTATCTTATTCTTTATCTTCTTTCCGCCGCAATCAGTCAGTCTCATGTTTGCTTCGCAAATATTGCATGGTTTCTTTTATGGTATCACGATACCATTATTATGGGCGATGATCGCTGATGTGGCGGACTACAGCGAATGGAATAATAACCGGCGTGCTACCGCCATCATTTTCTCTGCCATGATGGTGGGTTTAAAAGGTGGATTAAGCATCGGCAGCGCTTTGCTTGCCTGGATACTGGATAGATTTAATTATCTGCCCAATACAGAGCATCAAACAGCATCGGCCATCCAGGGCACCAAATTGCTGGTAAGCGTTTTTCCTGCCATTCCTTTTTTAATTGGAGCAGCCCTATTGTTCTTTTATGAAATAAACAAGAAAATGGAATTGCAGATAGAAACAGACTTGAAAAACCGCCGCAACCCATAATTCAAAACAAAAACACATACAATTATTTTATGCCAGAAGAAAGCATTGATCATATTGATTTTGACGATTTGAATAAAAAAGCTATTTCGCAACCACTCGTATCGCATATTTATACAGCCGATCCATCAGCCCATGTATTCAATGGAAGGATTTATATTTATCCATCGCATGATATCGAATCGAATATTTCATTTGATGACCTGGGAAGCCATTTTGCGATGGAAGATTATCATGTAATATCAATGGATTCACCCAGCAGTAAAGCTGTTGACAATGGCGTAGCCCTGCATGTAAAAGACGTGCCCTGGGCAGCTAAACAAATGTGGGCTCCCGATGCAGCAGAGAAAGACGGCACTTATTATCTTTTCTTTCCCGCAAAAGCACATGATGGCATCTTCCGCATTGGCGTGGCCACCAGTTCATCTCCTACAGGGCCTTTTGTACCACAACCCGAACCCATTAAAGGAAGCTTTTCCATTGATCCTGCTGTTTTCAAAGACGATGATGGCCGTTACTACATGTACTTTGGCGGTATCTGGGGCGGCCAGCTTCAACGTTGGAGGACCGGCGAATATAAAGACGGTGAAGGCCCGCTGATGTATCTGCCCGAAAACAATGAACCGGCTTTGTGTGCCAAAATAGCCCGGCTCACCGATGATCTCCTGGAATTTGATGAAGCACCTAAAGATGTAATGATCACCGATGAAAATGGCGATCCTTTACTTGCCGGCGATAATGACAGAAGGTTTTTTGAAGCCAGTTGGATGCACAAGCATAATGGTAAATACTATTTCTCCTATTCCACAGGAGATACACATTTTCTTTGCTATGCCATCGGTGATAATCCTTATGGGCCTTTCAAATATGGAGGAAGAATACTCAATCCTGTTGTAGGCTGGACCTCCCATCATTCCATTTGCCAGTTCTGGGGTAAATGGTATTTGTTTTACCACGATTCAAGTTTGTCAAAAGGAGTGACCCATCTGAGATCTATCAAAGTAACTGAACTGGTCCATGATAAGCATGGGCATATCCAAACCATAGATCCTTATCTCAAATAAAGCTGATCAATAATGTTCAAAAAAATCCTTGCTTTTGTTTTTTTTAGTCTTTCTCTGTTGACAGGCTTCGCTCAGTCGTTCAAAAACCCGATACTGGCCGGCTTTTATCCTGATCCAAGCATCTGCCGGGCAGGGGATGATTATTATATCGTCAATTCTTCATTTGCTTACTATCCGGGGCTGCCGCTTTTTCACAGCAAGGACCTGCTGAACTGGAAACAGATCGGTTATGCAATGGACCGTCCTGATCAGTTGGAACTGGACGGAGCAGGCGTTTCAAGAGGATTATTCGCACCTTCGATCAGTTATCACAACGGTGTTTTTTATATTGTATGCACTGAAGTAAGCAAGCTGGGTAATTTTGTTATCACAGCCAAAGACCCGCAAGGCCCCTGGAGCAAACCAGTGCGGCTGCCACAGGTGAACGGTATAGATCCATCCCTTTTCTTCGACGATAATGGAAAAGCATATATCGTTTTCAACAGCATTCCTCCCAATAATATCTCCCTCCATGATGGACATCGGACCATACGTATGTTTGAATTCGATGCAGAAAACCTGAAAGTAACCGGTGAAGAAAAATTACTGGTGAACGGAGGAACGGATATGGCCAAAAAACCGGTATGGATCGAAGGGCCGCATCTGATCAAAAAAGACGGATGGTATTATCTTATTTGTGCAGAAGGGGGAACAGGTTATAATCATTCAGAGGTTGTGTTCAGAAGCAAATCGCCGGAAGGCCCTTTTGCTTCTTATGAAAACAATCCCATCCTCACGCAAAGGCAACTCGATCCCGGCAGGAAAGATCCTGTTACCACTGCAGGCCATGCAGATTTTGTGCAGGCGAAAGATGGAAAATGGTGGGGAATATTCCTTGCCTGCCGGCCTTATGAAGGTGATCATTACAATACAGGAAGGGAAACCTTCATGGCCCCTGTTGTATGGAATGATGGATGGCCAACATTTGATCTCGGTGGTGAAGAAGTAAAATACTCCTACCCTATCAATGCCATTGCAGATAAGCAAAGAGAACCATTTAATGGTAATTATTTATTCCGTGATGAATTCAACAATAAAAAACTGAACATCCGCTATCGCTTTCTCAGAACGGTACATGATCGGTGGTATGATCTCCTGGCAAAGCCAGGATCATTAACACTGAAGTTGCGGCCTGAAACTGTTGCAGACAAAAACAATCCTTCATTCGTAGGCTTTAGCCAGCCTCATCTCAAAGGTTATGCAGCTACCAGCATGCGCTTTATTCCTAAAGCCGAAAATGAAAAAGCAGGATTACTACTTTTCCAGAATGAAAAGACCTACTATTTCCTGTGCAAAACCATGCAGGGCAATAAGCAGGTTGTAGCTTTATACAAAGGAACGGAGCTGGTAGCCAGTGAATCGCCTGACCAACCCGGAAAGGATATCTTTTTTAAAATAGAAGCCAACGGCGATAAGTATTCCTTTTATTACGGTACGCAAAAAAACAAGTGGAAGCTTTTGCAGGGCGATGTGGATGCAAGATACTTAAGTACAAAGACAGCAGGTGGGTTTGTTGGTTGCGTGTATGCCATGTATGCCACTTCGGAAGGAAAACCCTCTGTTAACACAGCTTCGTATGATTGGTTTGAAATAAAAAATAATGATACCGTCTATCAATAAATCCGCTAAAAAAAAGTGCATGCGCAAACTTATCGGCTTTGCCTTATTGCTTACCACTGTCAATGCACAGGCACAGGAATACAAGTCCTATCCCATGTGGGATACCAGCCTGCCTGTTGAACAACGCGTTAATGATGTTGTGAGCCGGTTGACGCTGGAAGAAAAAGTAGCACAGATGCTGAACGCTACTCCTGCAATCCCCCGGTTGGGTATTCCCGCTTATGATTGGTGGAATGAAGTATTGCATGGCGTGGCAAGAACGCCCTTCCGTACTACTGTATTTCCCCAGGCTATTGCCATGGCCGCTACCTGGGATACCAATTCATTGTATCGTATGGCCGACTATTCCGCACTGGAAGGAAGGGCTATCCACAATAAAGCGGTAGAACTCGGGCGTACCAATGAGCGCTATGTAGGGCTCACTTACTGGACACCTAATATCAATATCTTCCGCGATCCACGCTGGGGACGCGGGCAGGAAACTTATGGAGAAGATCCGTTTCTTACCGCTATGCTGGGCCGTTCATTTGTGCGCGGCTTGCAAGGGGAAGATCCTAAATACCTGAAAGCAGCAGCTTGCGCCAAGCACTTCGCCGTACATAGCGGACCGGAACCAAGCCGCCATTCCGATAATTTCAATCCTACTACATACGATCTCTGGGATACTTATCTGCCCGCATTTAAAGAACTGGTGGTAGATGCTCATGTGGCCGGCGTAATGTGCGCCTATAACGCAGTGAACACACAACCCTGTTGTGGCAATGATCTGCTGATGAATGATATCCTGCGCGAACAATGGAAGTTTACCGGCTATGTTACTTCAGATTGCTGGGCGATCGACGATTTTTTCCGGTATCATAAAACCCATCCTGATGCTACCAGTTCTGCTATAGATGCAGTAGTACATGGAACAGATGTGGAGTGCGGGCAAACTGTATACAAAACACTGATAGATGCAGTAAAGAACGGATCGATCAAAGAAGAATATCTTAATACCTCATTAAAGCGGCTGTTCACCATACGCTACCGGTTAGGCATGTTCGATCCCGTTTCAATGGTAAAATATGCGCAAACACCGGCTACTGTACTGGAAAGCGCACCACACCAGCAGCACGCATTGAAAATGGCGCAACAATCCATCGTGCTTTTAAGAAATGAGAACGCGACCCTGCCTTTAAATAAAAATATCCGGAAGATTGCAGTGCTTGGCCCCAATGCAGATAACCGTATTTCCGTATTGGGCAATTACAATGGCACTCCTTCCCATATCACCACCATACTTGAAGGGATAAAAGAGAAAGTTGGTAAGAATGTGGAAGTGATCTATGAAAAAGCTGTCAATTTCGCCAACGACACTTTGCTCCGGTATGTTGACCTGCAAAACCAGTTCAGTTGGGATGGCCAGCAGGGTGTTAAAGCGGAGTATTATAACAACCGTGAATTGAAAGACCAACCCTTCCTTGTCAGAACAGAGAAAAATATTGATCATACCTGGCAACGCGGTGATATCATCGGCAATAATGTAACAGCCACGAATTTCTCTGCCCGCTACACCACCCGCTTCACTGCAAAAGAAACAGGCAATATCCATCTTGAAGTGGAAGCCGACGATGGTTACAGATTATTTGTAAACGATCAGGAAGTGGTCAACGCCTGGTTAAGAAATCGCTGGGGAGCCGAAACATATAAACTTGAAACAAAAAAAGATTCTGTCTATACTATCGTGCTGGAATACTGGCAGGGTGATGACAATGCAAATGTATCATTACGGACAGGCCATTTTGTACAAACAGATTTTGAGGCTTTGGCCAATCGTCTTAGCCAGGTGGATGCCATTGTTTTTGCAGGTGGTATTTCACCTCAACTGGAAGGCGAAGAAATGCCGGTGACCGTGCCCGGATTCAGCGGTGGCGACAGAACATCCATCCTGCTACCGGCTGTTCAAACCAAATTGCTGAAGGCATTGAAAACAACCGGCAAGCCTGTTGTATTTGTGATGATGACCGGTAGCGCTATTGCCATTCCCTGGGAAGCGGAAAACATACCTGCTATTGTGAATGCCTGGTATGGCGGTCAAAGCGCTGGCACAGCAGTAGCGGATGTTCTTTTTGGCGATTACAATCCTGCCGGCCGCCTGCCTGTAACATTCTACAAAAGCGATGAAGATCTTCCCGGTTTCAGTGATTATTCCATGAACGGAAGGACTTACCGCTATTTCAATGGTCAGCCCCTGTATCCTTTTGGTTATGGTTTAAGCTATACCAGTTTCCGCTATGCCCAACTTACTGCACCGTCTTCCATAAAAGCCGGTCAGCCAATAAAGCTGACTGTTAAACTGACCAATACAGGCAAACGTGATGGTGAAGAAGTGGTGCAGCTTTATGTGTCGCATCCTGGTGTAAAAGGAAAAGCACCATTGCGTGCGCTCAAAGGTTTTCAACGCATTTCATTAAAAGCAGGTGAAACCAGGCTTGTTCATTTTACTCTCAGCGTGGAAGATTTATCACTTGTTGATGAAACCAATGGTCAGCTCTATCAGCCAAGGGGGAAACTCAGCATCAGTGTAGGCGGAGGACAACCAGGTGTAAGCAATAAAACCACGAGCAATGTGCTCACCCAACTCATCTCTGTTCAATAATTCCGGTATGAAAAAACTATTTACGATAGCACTGCTCCTTTTTATTGCATTGAATTCCTCTGCCCAGGTAAAACTTCCGCAGCTTATACGCGACAGCATGATCCTGCAAAGGGATGAAAAAGTAAACCTGTGGGGATGGGCATCTCCTAACGAAAAAGTGAACATCCGTTTCAATAACAAAAACTATAAAACCAAAGCAGATGCCGGGGGCAACTGGAAACTGCAATTACCTCCCACTAAAGCCGGTGGCCCATACACTATGGAGATCACTGCAAGCAATAAGATCACTTTACGTGAGATCCTTTTTGGCGATGTATGGTTCTGCAGTGGTCAGTCGAACATGGTCCACCAGATGAACATTCATGATGTCACTTATGCCAGGGAAATTGCAGAAGCAAATTACCCACAGATCAGGCAATTCTGGATACCGACCCTGACCAATCTGCAAGGGCCCCGGTCTGACCTACCGACCGGCGGCTGGAAACCGGCCGTGGGTGAAGAAGTAAGACCCTTCTCTGCAGTCGCTTATTTCTTTGCAAAAAAGATCTATGAAAAACATAAAGTACCTGTTGGTATCATTAATGCCAGTGTTGGCGGCACTCCTATACAGGCATGGATAAGCGAGCAGGGATTGAAAGATTTTTCTGCACAGCTAACAACCATTGAAAAAAATAAAGACACGGCTTATATCAACAGCTTTAACCGGAGGCCAGCAGGCAACAGGCCACCGGCTCCTGTTGATGCAGGCATGGCTGCTTCTCCCAAATGGTATGACCCTGCCTGTTCACCCAAAGGCTGGCGCATGATCAATATTCCCGGCTATTGGGAAGATCAGGGTATCAAAGACCTGAATGGTGTAGTTTGGTACAGAAAGGAAATAACCATCCCGGCTTCTATGGCCGGCAAGCCTGCCAAAGTTTTTCTGGGAAGAATTGTAGATGCAGATGAATTATACATTAATGGCAAACAGGTCGGCAATACCACTTATCAATATCCGCAGCGCAGATACAATGTGCCTGCAGATCTGCTGAAAGCAGGTAAAAACATTTTTGTTGTCCGCGTTACCAACACGAATGGCAAAGGTGGTTTTGTACCGGATAAGCCTTATTGCATTTTCTCAGGAGCCGATACCGTTGATCTGAAAGGTTACTGGGAATATAAAGTAGGCCTCGTTTTTTCTCCGGTAAGTGGTGGTGGTCCCGGTGGCATCAATGCACAAAATCAGCCTGCCGCTTTATATAATGCAATGGTAGCGCCCGAGATCAACTATACAATAAAAGGATTTTGCTGGTACCAGGGCGAAACCGATACCTGGCAGCCCAAACAATATGAAAAATTGATGGCTGCACTGATCAATGACTGGCGCAACAAATGGCAACAGGGCACACTTCCCTTCCTGTTTGTACAACTCCCCAATTTTATGGAATACAATTACCTGCCTTCAGAAAGCAATTGGGCAGCATTAAGGGAGGCACAATTAAAATCACTGGCTGTTCCCAACACCGGTATGGCAGTGGCCATTGATCTGGGTGAATGGAATGATATTCATCCGGACAATAAAAAAGACGTGGGCGAGCGGTTGGCGCTTGCAGCACTGAAGCTGGCATATAAAGAAGATATCGTTTATTCAGGCCCGCTGTATGAATCATCCGCTATCGAAGGGAAACAGATCATTATCAGTTTCACGAATGCCGGCAGTGGATTAATGACCAATGATGGTGAAGCTCCCTCCTCTTTTGCCATTGCAGGTGAAGACAAAAAATTTGTCTGGGCTTCTGCAAAGATTGAAGGAAATAAAGTGATCGTATGGAATGATGCGGTTGCCAATCCAAAATATGTACGTTATGCCTGGGCCGATAATCCTGTAAACCCGAATTTATATAATAAAGAAGGACTGCCGGCCTCTCCTTTCAGAACAGATAATTAAACCGGTTATTCAACCATCGCTATATGACCCAAAAACAATAAACTACTTAAGGATGAAAAATAAATGGACATTGCTGCTGGCACTAGGCATTGCCTTTACTGCAAACGCACAGCAAGCTGCTATTGACAGCAGCCAGTATCCCCGGCTCTCCAATTTTTCTGCGCAGGAAGACCGGGCGAATATGATGCAGCAATTGGGCATCAAAAAACTAAGGCCCGGCCCCAGCAGCAATCAATCAGATCCCAATCATGCCAATGAAGATGAGCAACTGGCAAACCCCTGCCCGCAGTTGCCCGATGCATTAACCACTAAAAACGGAAAGAAGATCACCACACCCGAACAATGGTGGAAACTGCGCCGGCCGGAGATCGTAGAAGATTTTGAAAAAGAAATGTATGGACGTGTTCCCAAAAACACACCCAAAGTAACCTGGACCACGAAGATCACCGACTATGAATTTGTAGGCCGCATACCGGTTATTGCCAAACAACTTGTTGGCCGCGTTGATAACAGTGAATATCCTTTGATCAATGTAAATATCAATATGGTGCTGGTATTGCCATTGAATGTAAAAGGCCCTGTTCCTGTATTGATGATGTTTGGCTTTCCTGCCCTGCCTGCTCCTGCGCAACCTTCACCGGCCGATCTGGAAAAGATCAATACAGCTTTCAAGGAAATGATGATCAAAAGCAATCCTGAAATGAAAGCGATTTTTGAACGCTACCCGGCTTATAATCCTGTTACAAGAGCTGCCGGTCCCAATTTTTTTGCACCGCTTCCTAATGGTGATTCACCACCCACAGAGCAATTACTGGCTGCCGGTTGGGGTTATTGCACATTAGAGCCGGGAAGTGTACAGGCTGATAACGGAGCAGGACTTACCAGGGGCATCATCGGTTTGGTAAATAAAGGCCAGCCACGCAAACCAGACGACTGGGGTGCATTAAGGGCCTGGGGATGGGGCGCATCAAGAGCACTGGATTACCTGGAAACAGATACGCTCGTGGATGCAAAAAAAGTAGGCATTGAAGGTGTATCCCGTTATGGTAAAGCAGCGCTTGTAACAATGGCTTTTGATCAGCGCTTTGCCGTTGTGCTGGTAGGTTCATCCGGCAAAGGCGGCGCCACTTTGCAACGGCGTGTATTTGGCGAAGCCGTCGAAAGCCTTGCAGGTGGCGGAGGCTATCACTGGATGGCGGGCAACTATTTAAAATATGCAACCGAAGAGTCTTCATTTGGTAAAAAGACCGGTTGTGATCTGCCGGTAGATTCACACGAGCTTATTGCGCTTTGCGCACCAAGACCAACTTTTATCAGCTATGGCATACCCGAAAAAGGAGATGCCAAATGGCTCGATCAGATGGGAAGCTATAAAGCAACAGTAGCAGCAGGCACTGTATTCAAATTGCTGGGTGCAAAAGATCTCGGTGTAAGCAATGACTATCATACAGAAAAAATGCCGGCTGTACTTACTGGTCTGCTTGATGGAGAACTGGCCTGGCGTCAACACAATGGCGGACATACGGATGCTCCGAATTTCCAATTCTTCATTCCATGGGCCAATCGTGAACTGAAGTATGAAAAAGCCGGGAAGTAGTTTGTCCAACCAGTTATTTCAACTTGCTTTCAACTGGAGATTGAATGTGCAAACCAATGAAACAAAAAGTCGGGCAGTCCGTAAAGCACAGGAAGTCCCGGCAGAATAAGACGAAGAAAATTCTTAGTCGGGTGTATCAGTAATAATCAGTTCATGCAACAACAGATCATTCGATGGATTTTTTCCTGTTATATAAACCTTGATTCCTGAAGTAAAAATATTCAGATTACCTCCAACAATATTCAATTCTATCGGGTCCTTTTTCCACTTCTCCGTTTTTGTGTCATATATATAAATGCTTTTCTGTTGAAGCAACAGAATATACCTGCTTGCATATGTTGTCGCCAGGTAATTGCTGGCCGAAGTAGCCACATCAAAGCTTAGATTAGGCAATGCTTTCCAACTATTGCTTACAATATCGAATACACTAAAATCCCTGTTCGAACTGCCCCCTCCTATCACATACAGTTTGTTATCGTTGGATATGGCAACCATCACTGCCATACGTGTATTATGCAGGAAGTCAGGCTCATTGAACCAGCTTCCGGTAACTATATTATAGGATTTGAACTTCTGAGAAGGGATCCTGCCTCCTAAAAAATATATTTTTCCTCCATAGTATATTACCCCGGTCTCACCATTATTATCGCGTACACTGGAAGGATAAGATATTTCCGACCAACTATCAGCTACTGTATTATACTTAAGTGCTTTGCTTGCTATATAGTAAAACTCCACATCGCTGGCTCGTATTAATTTTGACATAAACCCGGCGCTTGCTACATCATCGCTTGGAGTAATAAGCTTGTATGTATTATCAAGTACGGAATAATAATACATAAATTGGGGATGGGGCGTATTGGATGGGCTGATACAGTAAATCCTGCTATTGGAATATAAAAGCCATACATTGTAATCCCCGGGATTTTTTGGTGCAACAGGTAATGTTTTCTGTTGTGATGTAATTTTAATGCTGTCAACTGTTTTAACAGGTGTGGGTTCAGGTTCACCAGGTGTGGGTATTGCCTCTTTATTTTTCCCGCAAGAAAAAAGGAACGGCATTAAAATGATCATGGCGGGTACAAGCCTACAAATAGTTTTCATTATTCTTTTACCTGTAAACCTATTCGAGGCCGCTATGTAAAAAAACACAGAATGAGCGAGCGGTTCGATCTGTTTAGGTAGCGGTTTGTTCAGCTCAAAGCGCAGCGATGATATGATAAATGCATCCCTCTTTTTATTTACATTTCAACAATATTTAGAGTTCCTTCCACATAATAGGGCGTTCCGCTCCAGTATACCCAGCCGGATACATATATCTGACCTCCACCCACCGATATCACATCACCACCCCAGAGAAGGCTATAGGCTCCGCCTACTCTGTGGTTTACACTATAGCTGAATGGAAGGTTCAGATCATAAAAATAAACAGCCGGATATATTCCATTGGGATCAGTCCAGACAGCGACCGGATTAAGCATTTGCGTCTGGGTTTCTGTTTTTATGTTCGTTGGATTTTTAAAGGACATTAAGGAAACGCTTAGCGTTAATGCCAGTAAAAGGCTCATGTGTCTTAATTTCATAGCAAAAGATTTAAACGGTTTAATAATGGGGAGAATAGAGGGATGCTGAAACAATTTGCTTCAAATTCGGCAACTTTCCATACTAAATTTCAGATTTGATCAATAACCCCTAGCCGGCTTAAGGAAATCCCGGTATTTATTGATGAAGATAGCAGCGCCTTTAAAATGCTTTAGCCGGTAAAGCGTTTTTATCCAAAACACCATTCTTAACCATATTCTTTACGATTAATTGTCCATATTCATGTCCCAATGCTTCTGAACCGGACGGATCGAATGATTGTGTTTGTACTGAATACACCAAATGCTGATCACTCAGATCATAAAGATTGCTTTCCCAGAAATACCTGGTGTCTGTAACATAATAGCCGGGTTCATAAATACGACGCTGAAGCGTACCATAGTATCCCCAGAACCGGCTGTAATAATAACCATACGGTGAATACATGATACGGCCGGGCACATATCTCCGCTCCTTCTCTTTATCCAGCAATACAATGGTGATCACGGCATCCACACCATCGCCCTTTAACCTGGCGATCGCAGTTTGTTCATCCATTTTATCAAATCCTTTTGGCCCGTATTCGGCATAGGCTGATACGGCGTTATATCCCAATTCCTTCAGATCACCGACAAGATGATTTTCCATATGTTCCCGAAGCGACCGGTCATTTTGTTTAATGAGGCCAACCACAAGTATCTTGTTATATTTTCTTCCAGCGGCATCTGGGGCTTTCCATGTTGAAGTGATCCTGGAACTGGCACAGCCGGCCAGCAATAATATCAGGGATGGTATCCATAATACTCTTTTCATGTCATTCTGTTTTAATGGTTCACTGCAAGCTATCCGTAAAACTGTTGACCGGAAATGACACGCATCATCACCTGCAAAGATTATTATCATTTACAGGCATATCATTATGAAACGCTCACTGCATTGAACGGAATGGATGATGCCTGTTGTCAGTGACATGGCTGACAACAGACATCGATACAATTCTCTTTTTTCCGTTACCTTACAAGACCAACGAAATTTCACCCGCACTGAAAACACTCTCCCCTCTGAACACCTCCTGCATCCTTTGATACTGCACATCCGCCCTCACTTATAACCTTATCTTTTAACCATTCAATTTTCAACCATGAAAAGGAACAACTGCTACAACAATCTTATTCTTATGGCATCAGTATTTTTTTTGATTTCCGGATGCAGGAAAGTATATGATTACGTTGAAAGCCACCCGGGCGCAGAGATCAAATCCTGTGGGATCGCACAATTTATTTATCGCCCGCTTTACAGTGATTATACGGACACACTGACTTTCACGTATAATCTTTCCGGAGATCCGATCAAGGCAGTGAGGCCGGAACCAAGGACCGGCGCTCCTAACTTTTTATTCCGGTATAAAAATGGCCGTTTATCTGAATTCATTGGTGTTTATGAAAACGGTACGGCCACTGAAACCTGGCATCGCTATTTCTATGACGCATCCGGCCGGGTTACGGTGGACTCTGTTTATATTTTTGCGAATATGGTAAACGGATCACTATCCGATCCGTTTGACCGCTATGCAGTAACATTTATTTACGACAACAAAAAAAGGATCATCCAGGAAACGAACACTTACTCCGACGGGTCCACTTCTGTACAAACCTATCAGTACAATGCCGATGGCAACAGGGCCGGCAGCACTTACGGACACGGAGTTTCCTTCCGGAGAAGCAATAATATCTGGATGTTTCTTGATCGTGATTACAGTGTTAATGACAGAGCAGGCAGTGGATCCTATAATGTATTTCAGATGCCAACACTGATAAACCTGGGAGCTGATCTTTCCGATGTTTTCCTCGGGAACTATTTCAATACTGCCCGGATTAATTATCTATGTGATAGCGGACATTGACCTGCAATAATAGTTGCTGTATCCTTTTAATGCCAACCGGATTGCGCTTACAGAGTGATTAATATCATTTTGTATAATGACAGTTTTCATCTTCCTGTTCGCCTCAATAGTACAAATTTGAGCATTCAATGGCAGAACATTCCGCAATACGGTCTTTCCTTGCTGAAGTGGGCGAAGCCGGCCGCTTCACAGGGCATTTTTTTACACAATGGGTAAAACCAAGGTATGAAGTGGCCGAGTTTGTTCGCCAGTGTTTTCTGATCGGCTACCGGTCATTCCCCCTTGTGGGGCTTACAGCTTTTATCATGGGGCTGGTACTGACCATGCAGTTACGGCCCTCCATGATTGATTATGGTGTGGAATCTCAACTACCTGCGATCGTAGGGATCGCCATTGTAAGAGAGATCGGTCCGGTTATCACTGCCTTGATATTCGCAGGCAAGATCGGCAGCAGCATTGGCGCAGAACTTGGTTCTATGAAGGTAACGGAGCAGATAGATGCTATGGAAGTAAGCGGTACCAATCCATTCAAATACCTGGTCGTTACCAGGGTGCTGGCTGCGACACTGATGTTGCCGGTGCTGGTAATGCTTGGCGATGCCATTTCATTGTTTGGATCTTATCTCGGCGTCAATATACGTGGAGCAACCAGTTTTCACCTGTTCTGGACCCAGATATTCGAAAATCTTTCTTTCAATGATGTGGTGCCGGCATTCATCAAAAGTTTCTTTTTTGGTTTTTCGGTTGCCATCGTTGGTTGCTTCAAAGGATACAACAGCAGCAAGGGAACGGAAGGAGTTGGCCGGTCTGCTAATTCTGCTGTGGTCATCTCCTCTGTCCTGATCTTTATTATTGACCTGGTAGCAGTACAGATTACCGATGTGCTTGATCTTAACTAAATGCAAACCATATCCACATATAAAAAACCTGATGGAGAAAAACTGGTAACTAACACGGTGATCGCAGTACGGCATCTTTTTAAATCCTTTGGATCAAATCATGTGCTGTCCGACTTTAACCTGCAGGTACAGAAAGGTGAAGCAGTAGTAGTGTTGGGAAAATCAGGTTCAGGCAAGTCTGTACTGATCAAATGCATCATCGGCCTGCTGCAACCCGATAAAGGCGAAATAGAACTACTGGGAAAAAGCGTAGCGGAATTACCGGGAAATGAAATGGACCAGTTAAGGGCAAAAGTGGGATTCCTGTTTCAGAGTAACGCTTTATACGATTCCATGACTGTCCGGGAAAATCTTGAATTCCCGCTTCGAAGGCACTGGATAAAGTTATCAAAAGAAACAGTCGATGAGCGGGTACAGAGTGCACTCCAGAGTGTAGGACTTTTACATACGGAGGATATGATGCCGGCTGAGCTTTCCGGCGGTATGCGCAAACGGATCGCACTGGCGCGCACGCTGATCCTGAAGCCGGAAATCATATTATACGATGAACCCACTACCGGTCTGGACCCTATCACCGGAAAAGAGATCATTCAACTGATGATAGATATCCAGAGAACTTATCAAACCACCTCACTCATTATCTCACACGATATGAACTGTGTTAAAATGGCCGGCAGCCGGGTGGTGATACTGATAGATGGCAGGTGCTATGCTGATGGAACCTATGATGAGCTGCTTCGTAACGATGATTCGAAAATCAAACAATTTTTTGAATAACCGGTATGGCAAACAAAAAGTTCAATAATATCAAGCTCGGGTTATTCCTCCTCGGAGGGTTGCTTTTTTTGGTCCTTATGTTATATATGATCGGAAAGAACCAGCACCTGTTTGGTAAAACCTACCTGTTAAAAGCAAGGTTTGAAAATGTGAACGGCCTTGTAGCGGGCAACAACGTACGGGTATCTGGCATACAGGCCGGCTCAGTGAAGCAGATCAGTTTTCTTTCCGATACAATGATCGAGGTATCAATGCTGATCGATAGAAAGATGAAAACAATTATACGCCGGAACGCGGTTGTGTCGATCGGTACGGAAGGGCTTGTCGGCAACAAGGTAGTTAATATTGTTCCCGGCCGTGGAGCAGCGCCGCTGGCCGAAGAAGGCGATCTGCTCACTTCAAAGAAAAACATTGATACGGAAGATATGCTGCAAACACTTAGCAGAACAAATAATGATGCAGCCTCTATTGCAGCAGAACTGAAAATGACGATCGAACGCCTGAATCAAAGCAAGGGACTGTGGCAACTGATCAATGACGAATCCATACCTGCCAGTCTGAAAAAGTCAGCGTTGAACATTCAGCAGGCAACGGCAAAAGCCAATGACCTGGCAGGGAACCTGGATGAGATCGTCACTGCTGTAAAAGAAGGCAAAGGCTCTATCGGCACATTGCTGACCGATTCAAGCCTGGCCGTGGAACTGAATACGGCTGCCGCAACCATCAATAAAGTTGCCGAACAAACGCATTCACTTACAAAAGATATAAATGCACTGGTCAGGAATATCGATCAGCAGGTAAATAATCAACATGGCACACTGTATGCTTTATTGAATGATAGTTTACTGGCTGAGCATGTAAAGCAGAGCCTGGACAATATCGAAAAAGGAACAGATGGCTTTAACCAGAACATGGAAGCACTGAAACATAATTTCCTTTTTCGCGGGTATTTCCGGAAACTGGAAAAGCAGCAGCGCAAATCAAAAGCCAAGACCAACAATTGACCATTTTATAACGGTGGCTTAAAAGCAGCGGTGATAACGGTCAATCCGTGTCGTGACAGCGGTCAGCCTATGTTCACCATAAACAACCGAAATTTATTTTTTAATCAAAAAACACTTTTATGCGCTACACTGATCTGCAACGGACCGAAGCTCACCATAATGAATGGCTGAGCTCACTTGATTTCTATAAAGAAGATCTGGGTATCCTTACCACTCGTCTCAATGAAGTGGCTGGCAAAAATACCGGCGAGGAGGCCATGATAAATGTAGAGCGTTTCGAAAACCAGTTTAAGATACAGCAGCAAAATATCAGTGACCTGGAACATCGCATAAAATCCAACATGCACGCCTGTGCAGTTGAAGCAAAGCACCATGCTGGTAAAGTAGATGAAGCAGTTGTCAAAGAAATCAAGACACTTGAGAGAGATATGGCCGGTTTTGAAAAAAATATCAAAGAGCTAAGAAAAGACTTCAATCTATTCCTGGCTAAATGGATGTAATATAAGCGGGGGGTGGAAAAATTGTATCGGTTGCATTAAGAGTCCGGAAAGTTTATAACTTTTTATCTCTGCATCGATCGTTATTGCTTATTTTAGTTGTGGATTAAAGAAATATTCCAAAACCTTAGCTTACCATCTTTACCCAATGTGGAAACAGACATTCAGGCTTTTCATCCTCATATTAATAACCTGTTCAAGCTCACCCAATTTTTTGTTTGCCCAGGTGGCTAACAAGGATAAGGCTTTTGATAGTGCTTATTACTTTATTGCCACTACCCTGTCTGCAAAGAATATTAATGAAGCAATTACAAGTGCCGAACAGTTACTGAAAGATTCAAAAGACAGTCTTCAAAAGATAAGATGCCAAATGCTGCTGGCAACGCTTAATGAACGCACGGGTAAACATACGGAGGCTTTAAATCTGGCCCTTCAGGCAGAAAGCCTTTCGGAAAAAATCAATAATAACGAATGGCAGGTCCGGATTGCAGGGTTCCTGTCCACTACTTTCAGGGATGTAGGGCTTATAGCTGAAGGAAAGAAACACATAGATATTGCAGAAGAGATCAGTAAGAATATCCCAAATGCTTCTCCGCTGATGGCACTGTTCATTCACCAGGAAAAAACCTATTACGAAATTGAATCTGATAATTATGATAAGGCGCTCGCTGAGATCCGGAAAGCAATTGCGCTTTCCGAACAGGCACCGCCCAATTCCATTAACCCTATAGTACTGGCTACCTCCTATCAACTGGGAGGTTTTTGCTGTATCCGCCTGGATAGCCTGCAGCAGGCATCTGCCTATCTCCAAAAAGCGCTTGAAGTATTAAAAGATCAGGAAACCGAATTGAAAGGATTTATTTACCAAAACCTGGGAGAACTGGCGTTGAAGCAAAAAAACCTGGATGAAGCCGGGAAATACCTTGATCTGGCCTTAGGCTATACAACCTCTTCAAACAATTTTAATCTGAAATTATATACCTACCGAAGCCTTAATGATTATTATACGGCCAGGCAGGATAGCAAGAATGCCATGCAATTCCAGGCAAAATATACTGAACTGCTGGAAACGCACACTTCTTTAACAAAGAAGATCTCCAATGATCTGATCCGGAAACTGGACAACGAACTTGAGCAGAGAACGAGAAAGAACTATGTATTGTATTCCGTTTGCGGAGCGCTGCTCCTGGCGATAATAGGAGCTATCGTGTATTTTACCAGGTTGCGCAGGAAAGAGCGGGCAAAATACCTGGAATATATCGGCAGGCTTAAAATACAGGAGTCTCCGGAGCAGGCGGCCAGGCCTGAAAGAAAAGAAGAAACCGTGTTGACCGTACCGGAATATGCAAGCACAGAAGAGCCCATCGCTGTAAACGGAAAAAAAGAAGGGTTTTCAATCCCTGAGGAAACCGAAAAAAGGGTATTGAATGACCTGGCAGAGCTGGAAGGGAATAGATTTTATCTGGATAACAACGTAAACCTGTCATCCTTATCTGCCGGTTTAAAAATAAATTCCAAATACCTTTCTGCGATCATCAATAAGCATAAGGGAAAGGACATCAATAACTATATTAATGAGTTGCGGATCAATTATATCATCCGGCAATTGCAGGATGAGCCGGATTACCTGGAATATAAAATCGCCTATTTATCACAGGAATGCGGCTTTTCTACCCATAGTAAATTTACTGCTGCCTTTAAAAATATCACAGGGATTTCGCCTTCCGCATTTATCAATAATCTGCGAAAAGACACACGAAAATCTTCATACTAAGATCTGTTTTGCTTCGAAAAATAAGTAAAAACACTTTTCCGACCGTACGTATATATACTTATACATACGCATAACATATTGATAATTAAGTTTATACTTTCACCTCCTATCCATTTTTCCCGAAAACGGATAGGAGTAGTTTTTTTACCTGTCTTCATGAGTGCTTTTTTTGTGGGCTAACTATACCTACACCCAACTTATCCCTTGCTAATCTCATGAAAACGAAATTCCAATCAACCAGAGCAAAGACACATTATAGCCGGCAGGTAAAAAGATACATGCTTTTGCTTGCCGTTTTTCTTTCCTGCCAGTTCAGTTATGGACAGTTTAGTTGTGCCGGCCTGAACACTACCAACATTTCTTACACCGGCGGCGTGCAAACCGTTACCATCCCCTCCAGCGGGGTTTCGCAGGTAAGGATCAGCATTACAGGCGCGAGTGGAGGCCAGGCCTCTGCTTCTTCAAACCTTGCAGGCGGCGGCGCTACTGTATATGCGTACGTTAATGTAGTGCCCGGTGATGTTTTCCGGGTGATCATTGGCCAAAAGGGCACCAATGGGACCAATGAAGCGGGCGGTGGCGGCTCAAGCGCTGTATATAAGAACGGGGTTTTGATCATGGTAGCCGGCGGCGGTGGCGGTGAGGACAATACAGGTGATGGAGGTAATGGATTAGCTTCTGAAGATGGAGGTAATGGCGGCAGTGATCTTTCTGTCGGAAGCTCCAACGGCTGTGGCTCTTCTGCCGATAACGGTAAAGGTGGTATTGGTGGAAATGGTGGAAATCATGGTGAATTCTCGGCCAACTGTCCGCATGGCGGCGGTGGCGGTGGCGGC
>Ga0182746_1000774_pt1 | contig 36289 bp, 30 predicted proteins | sample eDN3rd30CBELigOP_FD_128881 | JGI IMG/M metagenome (GOLD analysis project Ga0182746, IMG submission 128881) | Enriched Organic Plus compost microbial communities from Emeryville, California, USA - eDNA 3rd pass 30_C BE-Lig OP (version 2) (version 2) ...
CCTCCTCGAGGGCGGCGTGTTCACGCAGGAGCTCATCGACACCTGGATCGAGTACAAGGAGGAGAACGAGATCAAGCCGCTCGCGCAGCGTCCTCACCCCTTCGAGTACGAGCTGTACTTCGGCGTCTGATTCCGGGAGGCCCTCAGAGCCACACTTCCGGTTCTTGAGACCAGCAATTCACTGAGCCCCAGGCGGCAGTTGCCGTCTGGGGCTCAGTGTACCTCTGGACGTTTACGGACGGCTACGGACAGTAAACGGACAGGTTTTCGGACAGGGCGCGGGCCGCTCTTGCAGTGCCGTTGGCGATCCCGATGCGTCCGGGTCAGAGTCGCGTCGCGGTGAGAATGGGAAGGTCGTCGCCCGCCGCGTAAGCCGCCGACTCGCGCTCGACGAGTCGGCCGTCGCGCCGCTCGGCGAGGCGAGCCCGGATCAGAATGACGAGCGTGATCGGGCCGTTGACGAGGAACTTCAGTGCGTTCCAGATGATCAGCAGCACGAGCAGGTTCAGCCACCCCGGCCCGCCATCGGCGATCCAGACGGTCAGCAGCCACGCGCCGAGCAGATACGGCACGGCGATCAGCATGGCGGGCACACCCCACTTCAGTCCGCGGCGCGTCCGCAGCGCGTTGAGCAGGATGTTCGTCGGCATGTACGTCCGCAGGAACAGCCGAACTCGGATGCTGAGATTCCAGAGCAGTCGGAACATGATGTCCGCCTCCTGAGAGGGTGCGTAGCTCCGCCGAGGAGGTAGATCATGTGGTGAGCGTCCCGAGAGGACCATCGCAAGCGACCTAGAAATCGTGGCTACTACCTCAACACCCAGGGTACGCCCGACCTCGGACACACGGAAGGGCAACTACAGACGTGGCGCGGATACTCCGACCGCGGTGACCGTGGACTCCAGTTCTGATGCGCGTGCCGCGAGCAGCCGTGCGCGGTGGATCGCGGCGCGTGCTCGCGCGGCATCTGCGCGCTGCCGCGCGTCGTCGCCGATGAGTCCGAGCGCGCTGGTCTCCGTGATGCCGTAGGTGTCGCGGTAGGCCGCGACGGTACGCGCCTCGCGTCGCCAGATCGCGGCAAGCTGCGGATCGGCGGGCTCCGGGCCGAGTTCCGCGGCCCATGCCTCGGACGCCTCCACCGCTTCGGCGACGAGTGCGTCGGCCCGCTGCTCGATGAGTACGGCGCGTTCCCGGAGCGCGGCGCGCATGTCGTCGTCCATCGTGCCGAGCGCCGGAGTGATGAGTCCAGCGATGGGCGCGGCGGGCTGGCGCACGCGCCCCGCACCGTTCGCGCGCGCCAGGGCTCGGATCACCCGTTCGTGGAGCACCGCGGCCACATCGTCGGCGTCGTCGAGCGGACGCGAGGCGACGAGCGCGTGCAGCAGGCGCTCCGTGTCGTACCCGTCCGCCTCGGCGCGGCGCATCTCGGCACCGAGCACGCCGAACGCGGTCGATCCAATGGCGGCGTCGGCTTCCGCCTCGGTGAGTCGGGTGGCGCGCACGAGGGCTTCCCAACGTGGTTGCTGTGCAGCGGCGGCGATGGTCTCGTACTCGGCGGCGAGCTGGCCGACCGAGCCCCAGGCGTCCTGCTCGGCGGCGATCATCTGGCGGGCGGAGAGTTCCGCCCCAACGTGCTGGAGCACCCCGGCGAGCACCTTGCGGGCCGCGACTGCCTTGGTGTCCTGGGTAGGCGGATGGATGTGGTCATCGTCGGGACGGTTGATCGAGACGTAGGCGGTGTTCCCGAGCCTTCCGCGGGTCATGGCGACGTAGAAGTTCTCGCGCGTCGCGTCGGGCTCGATGAGCGTGTGTCCGGTGTCGACGGTGACGCCTTGCGCCCGGTACGCGGTGACGGCGTAGCCGAGTTCGACGTGCTCGGCGACGTACTCGGCGGGAAGCCACACGGTCGCGCCCCAGCGCCGTCCAGCGGGACGCACCCGCAGCGACCCGTCGGCGCCGATGGCGGTGATCGTCCATCGACTGCCGTTGCGCACCCAGCCGCGGCCGATGCGCAGCTCGCGGTCGTTGCGGCGAGTGATGATCGCGTCCCCGACGGATGCCTCGGTATCGTCATGCAGCCGCACCTCAGCGCGCACGTCGACCTGCCCGGCGAGGATGACGTCAGCACGGGCGCGCTGGTTCAGGGTAGTGACCATCGCGCTCGACTCGGCGATGAGAATGCTCGCCAGTCCTGCGGCCCGGTCCCTCTGCCACGCAGCGTAGGCGGCATCAGCCATACGCTCGGCCTCCCCTGCATGGATGCGCCCGTGGGCCCTGTAGGTGTCGATGGCTTCGATGCGCCCGTGGCGCAGGTCGAGGGTGGCTTCCTTCTCCCAGGCTGCGGCGATACGGCGCACGTCCGTCAGCTCGGGCACATCGACGCGGTGGGCGATGAGCATCCCGAACGCTCCCCCAGCGTCGACGGACTGGAGTTGCGCGGGGTCGCCCACGAGCAGCACCTTCGCTCCGGCGTCGGCCGCGACGCGCACGAGCCGGTCGAGCGCGAGCGTCCCGGCAAGGGATGCCTCGTCCACGATCACGAGTTGCCCAGCGGTGAAGCCGGTGCCGTGGTCGCGGTAGATCTGCCACCACTTCGCGGTGTTCTCCGTCGGGATGCCGAGATCACCGGCCAGCACCTCAGCCGCGACCGCGGACGGTGCCAGGCCGACGACCGAGCCGTGCCCGTGCTCAGCCTCCCACGCGCCCCGCAACGCGCGCAGCGCGGTGGTCTTGCCCGCCCCCGCGGGGCCGACGAGCAGATCGAGCATCCGGCCGGAGGACGCAATAGCTGCGAGTGCGGCGCGCTGGTCGTCGCCGAGCGCGTGCCCACGGCGGGGTTGCAGCGTATGCGCATTGGTTGCGTCGGCCAGGCGCGGTGCAACCTGCTCGCGGGAGCGTGCAAGCAGCCGATCCTCAGCAGCGAGCACCGCGGCCCCGCTATAGCGGGCGGCGTTGCGCGGCCGGAACACGCTCGTCCCGTCCGCGCGCTGGAACGCAGCGGGACTGGAGGCAAGCTCGGGCGGGGTGAGCCGGATGGACGCCTGCTCTGCGGCATTGACGATCATGCCAGTGATCGCCTCACGGTCCTCCGTGCCGGTGAAGCGCCAGCCCATCGTCCGCCGTGCGGCCTCGGCGTACAGGTTCCAGAGGCTCCACGTCGTGCGCTTCTCGGCAACCGCGGCGACCACCGACACGCCGAGCCTGGCGATCCGCTCCAGCGGCACATCCTCCGCGCACAGGAGCTTCGCGGGCTCGACCGCTACGGCTTCTCGCGCCCATTCGGTTGCGTCCCGGCCCAGCAGTCGGCTCGCTCGGGTGCGCCACTCCAGGGCGAGGTCGGCGAGCGGACGGACCTCCTTGTCTGGCCGGGTCGCCAGCGTCGCCTGCTGCCGCAGCCGGATGATCGTCTCCCGTGACGGCGCGTGCCCGTGCGTTCGCTCGTACTCGGCGATCAGCCTGTCCTTCTCGATGTCGATGTGCCGCGACCGGGACGAGAACTCGGCGACCAGCTCCTCGGGCACCGTGGCGACCGCCCATACCGGGCTGCGATCCGCGCCCCGGTCGCGCAGCTCCCACCCGACGCCGAGCGTGCGCGTCAGGTGATCGGCGAACACCGCGGTGTGCAGCTCGCTCAGCGCCACGGTTGCCGCGTGCAGAGGCCGGCCATCCAGCGACCGCCACTTGCCGTCGAACAGGGTGCGCACTTTGTTGCTCACCACGACATGCGTGTGCAACTGCGGATCGCCCGCCCGCGAGTCAAAGTGATCGAACGCGGTAGCGATGAACCCGATTACCTCAACCTGCGCAACAGCTCCCCCACGGGACGTTGCGCCGGAGCGCGTCGCTGCAAGCTCGCGCTCCATGAACGCAACCACCTCCGCAACCGCCGCATGGTGCGCCTCCGCGATCCGTGCCTGCGTCGTTGCGTCCGCAACCGCCCACAGCACCGAGGCGGACTTCGGCAGCGAGAAAGTGAAGTCATACCCGGCGACCGCCCGCCGCGAGGTGCGCGCCGACTCCTCCGCCTCGATCACCACAACGGCCTCGGCTCGCTCATCCGCGCCCGACGCCGGATCGAGCCGCGAGATGCGCGCCGCGATCCGATCCTCGACGCTCGGGAACGCCGGATACGCCTTCCCCAGCGGATCGCCCGTCACCGGGTCGCGCCCCATCCCCAGCAGAAGCTGGAGCTGCGCCTCGGAGACCGGCGCGCCCTCGTGAATCTCACCCTCCCCGAGCGTTGCGAGCCCGCCGCCCATCCAGCGGCCCGGCGGCGTGCCCTGCTCGGCGTAGTACCGGGTCAGCGGCGTCGAGAGCACCCGCTCGCCGTCAGCCGACGCCACGGAGCGCAGCAGGTACTTGTAGCCGTCCCCCGCGCCCATGACCCGCATCGAAACTGACACCCGGCACCGCCTCTCTCGTCAGAGAGGTGAGCCGCCGAGCCCGCCGTCAGGCGCGATCGACCTCGATGTGCAAGACGTGTACTGGTCTCTGGAGAGCTTACGAGGTCAGACGAGGCGGGCGCGGACGACAGCGATGTCGCGATCATGATCGCACACGATCCTGTCGGCCTTCGTCGTGAACTCCGACTTGTGGATCACGACGAGCCGGATGCGCTGCTGCGGCAGGATTTCCGCCTTCCGCGGGTCGTAGAGTCGCCGCTGCTCGCCGCAGGAAACCCCTGGGACGGTCGCGCGGCAGTCGAACAACGGGGCGCCACGGTGTCCTGCTTCTCCCGGAACTCGACCACGAGCGCCAGCGAAGGCCAGAATCCGTCGCTAGGAAGCCTGCGAGACCACCCTGTCGTCGGCGACACGTCCCCAACAAGCGACAGGAACGTCGCTTGAGGATCACCGCGGATCCCGAGCAGCTCGTCGCAGAGGTCGAGGACGTAGTGCTCATCACTGATGGCACGCTTGCCACGATGGTCAGACCCGGCTGATTGCAGCGACCCCCCTGGGTATCGCCCGTATGACGGCAGCCCGCCCCCGTACCGGGCAACAGCTCGCCGAGGTGCTCACGGACGGTTCGCCCAAGTCGATCAGCGATCTTGCGAAGTTGCTGCAGGCAGTTACCAGGCGTGGATCGCATCGGCCCGCTGACGAGGCGACGGGGCTGGTGCAGGGCAGATACTGCCGTGCACCAGCCCCGTTCAGTTCTCAGCGATCTGCCGGAGGCGCGGTCGCTGGACCTGCGTCGTCGCGTACTCCTGCGGGCGCAACTGACTCTTCCAGGCCGTCCAGCAGTTCCTCGTCCACGATCAGCTGGCCCTCGGCGAGGGCTTCTGGCATGATCTCGGCGTTGATCTCGGTAGCGAGCGGCTTCTCCTTGACGAAGCACAGCAGCACGGCGGTGATGATGGCCAGGGGCACCATGTAGATGAAGATCGGGATGAGCGCCTCGTTGTAGGACTCGACGATGAGGTTGCGGATGGGTTCCGGCAGGGACTTGATCAGTTCCGGGGTCAGCGAGTTCGCGCCGTCGGAGGGACCGGCCCCGCCGCTGGGCAGCTTCTCGGTGATCAGCGACGTGAGCCGGGTGGCGAAGATCGAACCGACGACGGCGGAGCCGAGGCTGCTGCCGACCTGACGGAAGTAGTTGTTCGCCGCGGTCGCGGTGCCGACCATCTTGTGCGGGAAGGAGTTCTGCACGACGAGGGTGAGGATCTGCATGCTCGTGCCGAGCCCGACGCCCATCACGGCCATGTAGACGCAGATCAGGGCGACTGGGGTGTCGACCTGCACGGTCGCGAGCAGTCCGACGCCGAGGGCGACGATGACCGTCCCCACGATCGGGAGCAGCTTGTACTTCCCGGTCTTCGAGATCACCGCACCGGTGACGATGGAGGTGAGCAGCAGTGCCGCCATCATCGGGATCATGAGCAGGCCCGCAGCCGTCGCGCTCGCGCCCACTGCCATCTGGAAGTAGGTGGGGAGGTAGCCGACGGCACCGAACATCGCGACCGCGATGAGCAGGCCCGCGATCGTGGTCACGTTGAAGTTGCGGTCCTTGAACAGGCTCAGCGGCATGACCGGCTCGGAGGCGCGGGACTCGACGAGCACGAACAGGGCGCCGACGACGACCGTGGCGATGATCAGGCCGATGATCTGCGGCGATCCCCACTCGTACATCGACCCGCCCCAGGTGCCGACCAGCACCAGCGTCGAGGTCGCGATCGCCAGGAGCATCATGCCGAGGTAGTCGATCTTCGGCCGCTCGTTGCGGTTCAGCTTCGGCAGCCGCAGCAGGACGATGGTGGCGACGACGGCCAGGATACCCAGGGGAACGTTCATCCAGAACGCCCACCGCCAGCCGGGCCCTTCGGTGAGCCAGCCGCCGAGCAGCGGGCCCGCGACCGAGGAGACGGCGAACACGCCGCCCATGATGCCCATGTACTTGCCGCGCTCGCGGGCGGGTACGACGTCGGCGATCGCGGCCTGCGAGAGGATCATGAGGCCTCCGCCGCCGAGGCCTTGCACGAGCCGTCCGATGATGAGGGAGTTCATGTCCTGCGCGAGGCCGCCGACGACCGAGCCGGCCACGAAGAGCACGATCGCGGCGATCAGCATCGGCTTGCGACCGACGAGGTCGCTGATCTTGCCGTAGATCGGCATCGTGATTGTGGAGGCGAGCATGTACGCCGTGATCACCCAGGTCATGTGCTCCACGCCGTGCATCTCGCCGACGATCGTGGGCAGGGCGCTGGAGAGCACCATCTGGCTCAGCGATGCCAGCAGCATCACGATCATCAGGGTGGAGAACAGCAGGAGGATGTTGCGTTTCGCCGTCGCGGCTTCCGCCGACGGCTGGATCTTGGCGTCTGTCATGATGGGTTCTGGATGACCTCTCGGAATAGGGCGGTGGCGGATGTCAGCGACTCGGTCGTGGTCCCAGACCACGCGCTGGGGTTCTTGACGAAGGCAAAACGGACCACGGTGCCGGCGACCATCCGCAGCGCGGTTGCGGCATCGCGGATGTCCTGCGCATGCACGTCTTCGTCGATCAGGGTTCGTCTCGTGAGCTCCTCGATCAGGACTGGCTCGATGAGTTCGCCGGCGGTCGTGGAGAAGTGCTTGAGGCGCCCGCGCAGTTCCGGCAGGGTGCGGATGAGCTCGGATCGCCGCTCACCGAGACCGTCGTCGGGAACGGCGGTGCGGATGACTTCCATCGTCAGTCGCACCGCGCGCTCGAACAGGTCGCCGTCTCCCTCGCGGAACGCTGCGGCCGCGTGATCGGGGACGTGCAGCGGTTGCAGCCCCAGGGCGGCGTCCTCCTTGCTGGGGAAATAGTTGAAGAACGTCCGCGTGGAGATGCCGGCCCGCGCCGCGATCATGTCGACGGTGGAAGCCGTCCAGCCATGCTCGAGGAGGAGCTCAGCGGCGGCGTCATGGATAGCCGCCGCGACTTCGAGGCGTTGCCGTTCTCGGAGACCCAGAGGAGAAGTTTGCACCCATGCATTCTATGCTGTGGCGCACAATTTGCACAACTGCAAGCAGTGGTCTGCGGTCGCCCTCGCACCAGGCGGGAGGGCGACCGCAGCGGCTCAGTGCCGAGACCTATGACTGCGCTGCGCTCGGCTCGCCCGATGCTCCCGCGCTCGGTAGGTGGACACCGGCCGTGACCGGCCGCTGCGCCTGCTGCTTCTTGACCCGGCGGCGTTCCCGGCCGTCCTCGAAGAGCAGGTAGAGCACCGGGACGAGCACCAGGGTGAGCAGTGTCGAGGAGATGAGGCCGCCGATCACGACGATCGCGAGGTCCTGGCTGATGAAGCCGCTCGATCCGGTCACGCCCATTGCCATTGGGATGAGGGCGAAGATCGTCGCGAGTGCCGTCATGAGGATCGGGCGCAGGCGCTGGCGGGCGCCGTTGAACACGGCGTCGCGCACGCTCTGACCCTGCTTGCGGTACTGGTTCACGAGGTCGATGAGCACGATCGCGTTCGTGACCACGATGCCGATCAGCATGAGCATGCCGATGAGTGCCGAGATGCCCAGCGGCTTGCCTGTGAGCAGCAGCAGCACGATCGCGCCGGTCGCGGCGAACGGGATCGACACGAGCAGGATGAGCGGTTGCGCGAGGGAGCGGAAGGTGGCGACGAGCAGCAGGAACACGATCGCGATCGCGATCAGCATCGCGAGTCCGAGCTGCTGGAAGGATTCCTGCTGGGTCTGCGCCAGGCCGCCGATGGTCGCGGTGGTGCCGGCCGGCAGTTCCAGGCCGTCGATTCGCTCCTGCACCTCGGCCGTCACTGCGCCCAGCTCGCCCTCTGCGGGGGTGAGTGAGATCGTCGTGACGAGGTCGCCGTCCTGACGGGTCAGCGATGTGGCCACGGTGACCTTCTCCACCGATGCGAGCTCGCTCAGCGGCACCATGCCCGTTGCTGTGGGGAGCTGCAGATCTTGGAGCTCCGCGATGGTCTCGGGCGCCGGGGCCGCGTCGAGGAAGATGCGGTACTCCTCGTTGTCGATGGTGACGTTGCCGATGCTCTGCGGGGAGAGGATGCTGCCGACCATGCCGAGCAGCTGGATCTCGGTGAAGCCGTGCTCGAGGGCGACCTTCCGGTCGACGGTGACCTGGGTGATCGGTTGCGCGGGGGCGAGATCGTTCGCCACCTCAGTGGTGTGGGGCGTGTCCTTGAGCGCCGCATAGGCGGCCTCCGCCGCCTCGGCGAGATCGGCGTCGTTGGTGCCGGTGACGAGCACGTCGACCGAGCCGCCGAAGCCGCCCATCGACGCGGCGTCCATGAGGCTCACCTCGCCGGGACCGTCCAGCTCTGCGAGGTGGTCGCGCACCTTGTCCTGCAGTGCGCTCTGGTCGGCCTTCGGGTCGGTGTTCACGATGAAGGTGGCCGTGCCGCCGCCTCCGCCGAGAAGGGCGGAGAAATCGCCCGAGCCGCCCCCGCTGGAACCGGCCATGAGCATGACGTCTTCCACGCCGTCGATGTCGAGCAGCGCGTCCTCGACGTCGCGGGCGCCGTCGGAGACGGTGTCGAGGTCGGAGCCTGCGGGGAAGGTCTGGGTGGCCATGATCATGTTCTGCCCGGTGCTCCCCAGGAAGTCGACCTTCAACAGGGGAACCAGTGACACGGTGATCACGAGCAGCAGCGCGGAGGAGACGAGCGTGATGATCGGGTGCTTCTGGGTGCCGCGCAGGATCGGCTTGTAGCCGCGCTGCAGCCAGCTGTTGTGCTCCTTCTCCTCAGCCGCGAGACGCACGGCTTCGACGTCGGTGACGTCCTTGGGCGCGCGCAGGAACCAGTACGAGAGCACCGGGACGATCGTGAGCGCCACGAGCAGCGACGACAGCATCGCGATCGTGACCGTCAGCGCGAACGGGGCGAACAGCTCGCCCACCATTCCGCCGACCAGGGCGATCGGCAGGAACACGGCCACGGTGGTCAGTGTGGAGGACGTGATCGCGCCGGCGACCTCGCGCACGGCGGTGAGGATCGCGTGCACCTTCTCCTCCCCGTAGGAGAGGTGCCGTTTGATGTTCTCGATCACGACGATCGAGTCGTCGACCACGCGGCCGATCGCGATCGTCAGCGCACCGAGGGTGAGCATGTTCAGCGAGTGCCCGCCGAGATTCAGCCCGATGAAGGTCACCAGCACCGACAGCGGGATCGAGATCGCGGTGACGATCGTGGACCGCAGCGAGAGCAGGAAGATCAGGATGACCACGATCGCGAAGAGCAGGCCGAGCAGGCCCTCGATCGCGAGATGCTGAATCGATTCCTCGATGAACGGGGCCTGATCGAACACGATCGTCAGCGAGAGACCGGGCACCTCGTCTTCGAGCTCCGCGATCGCGTCGCCGATCGCGTGGGAGATCGCGACGATGTCGGCGTCCTGGTTCGCGGTGATCGAGATCGACAGCGCCTCCTCGCCGTCCATCCGGGTGAGCGAGGTCTGCGGCTCGGTGACGAGCTCGACGGTTGCGACGTCGCCGATGGTGATCACCGTGCCGGGTTGCGTCTGGCTGGCAAGCGGCAGCCCCCGGATGGCGTCAAGGGAGGCGACCGCCGTGCCACCCTGCACCGGCAGCGAGGCCCCGTCCTCGGTGAGACTGCCCAGCGGCAGCGTCACCCCGTTCGCCTGGAGCGCCTCGCTGAGCGACTGCGGGCTCAGCCCGTTCGCCGCGAGCGCCGCCTGATCGGGGGTGATCACGACCCGCTCGGTCGCGCCGCCGGAGACCGCCGCCGAGCGCACACCCGAGATGGACTCGAGCTTGGGGACCACGGTGTCCGTGAGCGTGTTGGACAGGGCCGTGATGTCCTCGTCGGCCCCCGATGCGGTCATGAAGATCACCGGGATGTCGGAGGTGCTGCCCGAGATCAGTTGCGGGTCGGCGTCGCTGGGGAGCGTCGCAGAGATGGAGTTCAGTGCCTGCTCGACCGAGGCCCGGAACTCGTTCGCTTCGGTGCCGTAGGTGTACGCGATCGAGACCATCGACATGCTCGACGAGGAGGCGGCGACGACCTGCTCGACGTCGTCGAGATCGGTGATCGCGCGTGAGATCGGCACGCTCACCTGCTCATCCATCACCTCGGGACTGGCGCCCGGAACCATGGTCACCACCGTGGTCTGCGGGAGCGAGAGCGAGGGGATGAGCTCCTGCTTGAGCTGCGTCATCGAGAACACGCCGAACCCGGCGATCAGGATGGTGATGAGCGCGACCAACGTCCGGTTGGCCAGGCTGAAGCGAGCGAGTCGGAACAAAAGAGATACCACCGAACAGTTGGAGGACAAGAGAGTGCGGGCATCGCCGAATATGGTTAGCGCCACGCAAAGCTTAGTATAGGACTAAGCAACCCGCGCTGAGTTGCGCCTGAGAGCGAAAGGTAGTTTTGAGGCGTGAGTACACATGAAGAAGTAGAACGCGAGACGCTCCTCGCCGAGCTGCTCAGCCTGCAGGCCGCCCTGGAATCATCGTTCGTGCCCGAACACATCGAGCCGATGCTGTCGTTGCGGCTCACGATGCAGCAGCTCAAGGTATTGATGATCCTCGTCGCCCATCCAGACGGGAGCACCATGCAGGCCATCTCCAAGACGGTCGGTGTGTCGCTCGCGACCATGTCCGGGATCGTTGATCGCCTCGAGGCGCAGCACATGGTGGAGCGCAGCCTCGATCCGAACGATCAGCGGGTGCGCCGGGTCACCGCGACCCCGCTCGGACTCCAGACCGTGCAGCGCCTGATGGCAGCCCGCCCAGAGCTCAGCAGCAGCCCGCTCGGGCTCCTCGCACTCGACGATCTCCGAGCGCTCACCCAGGGCGTCCGCGCCCTCCTCCGCGCGGTGCAGGGCGCCGCCAACATGCCGACAACCGACGAGTAACGCTTCAGCCGGTCGCCCGACGCGGCACAGGGTGAAGACCGGACGAGATTCAGACGGGAGGCCCACCGATGAGCAGCAAGAGACCGCGACACGCCCGCCCAGACCCGCTCGACAACGACCGGATCGCGCGCCTCGCGAGCTTCAGAGCCAGCCTCGCCCGCTTCATGCTGAGCTACCAGTTCGGCATCAACGAGGTCATGACCAAGATCAACATTCTACGGACCGAGTTCGAGCATCTGCACGACCACAGCCCGATCGAGCACGTCTCCTCCCGCCTCAAGACCCCTGAGAGCATCCTCGAGAAAGTCCGGCGTCGCGAGCTGCCACTGTCCATCGACGCGATCCAAGACCAGATCCAGGACATCGCCGGGATCCGCATCGTGTGCAGTTTCATCGCGGACGTCTACCTCATCGCCGAGATGCTCGCCGCCCAGCCCGACCTCACAGTCATCGAGACCAAGGACTACATCGAGCACCCGAAACCGAACGGCTACAAGAGCCTCCACCTCATCGTGAAGGTACCGGTGTTCCTGTCCTCCTCGATGACCGAAGCGCGCGTCGAAATCCAGATCCGAACGATCGCCATGGACTTCTGGGCCAGCCTCGAGCACAAGATCTACTACAAGTTCGACCAGGAGATCCCTTCCGAGCTTCTCGACGAACTGGTCGAAGCCGCGCAACTCGCGAACGACCTCGACCAGAAAATGGAGCGCATCCACGGCGAAGTCCACGCACTGCACCCGTCCTCGGAGCCGGATGGCGACAGCCCGAAGACCGCAGCGACTCACCCCGAAGCACTCCTCCTCAGCGTCCTGTTCCCGAACGAGCACGGGCCCGAGATGCCACAGAACGACTAGGCTGCCATGCTGGGATACGGGCATGTAGCTGAACAGCGTCGTCCGTGCAGCCCACCGTCGCAGCTGGCACCACTGGACGGATCCGCGGGGCCGGTGTGGTGACGGACGGTGCCTACAGTGGTGGGGTGGACGTCAGGTGGGTGACAGCGAGCGATGGGGTGAAGATCGCGTACTCCGACACCGGCACCCGGGAGGCAGACCCCCTCGTCCTCGTGCACGGGCTGGGGCTCTCCAGCTCGATCTGGCAGGGGCTCGGCTATGTACGCGCGCTGAACGACCACCGCGTGGTCACGGTCGATCTCCGTGGACATGGACGCAGCGGCAGGCCTGACGGCCCCCACCGCTACGACATGGCACAGCTCGCCGATGACGTCGCGGCCGTGCTCGACGAACTCGGCCTGGAGGCCGTCACCTACGTGGGGTATTCACTCGGCGCACGCATTGGGTTCAGCCTCCTCGACCGCCACCCCGATCGCATGCGCGCGTTCGCCTCCCTCGCCGGCGCGCACCGGCTGCGCGCCGGCGAGGCGGAAGAGATCTTCTATCCCGGTTATCGCGACACGATCGAACACGAGGGGATGGCCGGTTTCACCGCCCGATGGCGCGCGGCCCGACCTGACATCGACGCGCCGACCACGCTGGCGCTGTCGCACAACGATCCCGCGGTGCTCCTTGCCCTCCTCGATGTGATTGACACCGACCCTGGCATTCCCGATCAGCGCCTCATCGACACCGCTATCCCCGTGCTGCTGGTGACGGGTGACGAGGATGGCGTTGGTGTGCGCGGCGCTCTTGTGGCGGCCCGCCTCCTCCCGAATGCGATCCTCGTGCAACTTTCAGGGGTCGGGCACACCGACATCCTCAGCAGGCGTGACGATCTGGTATCGCTGATCACCGATCTCCGCCGTCACGGACCTACTGGGGCCAGACCTGGCAGATGAGCGGGAGCCAGCCGAGATGGCTCGCCTCAGAGCTGAACGAAGCGGAAGATCGCGACGAACAGCGCCGCGAGCAGCAGCACAACGTTGAACGGGAGGCTCTTCTGCTCACCCCTGCGGACGTGCACGACGATGGCGAGGATCTGCACGATGACGAGGCCCGTCGCCGCGAGCGGAGTGAGCACCGGTGCGATCACTGTGAGCCACGGCAGCACGAGCCCCACGGCGCCCGCGAACTCGGCGACGCCGATGAACGTCACGGTCCCCGGCGAGAAGTCCTCAACCCAGGGCATGTTCGCCGCGAGCTTATCCTTCGGCGTGAGGGATTTCGTGAGGCCGGCGAAGAGGTACATGGCGGCGAGGATCCCGGTGACGATCCAAAGGGCGACGTTCATGCGGCATACCCTAACAGACAAGTGGAGATGTGCCTCCACTTGTTGCGCTAGGCTGCGTACATGGCCCCGACCGACACGCCTGCGCAGCAAGCGAAGCCGCTGCGCGTAGACGCCGAGCAGCGGCGACGGACGCTGCTGTGCGCCGCAGCGGCCGTGTTCCTTCGAGACGGGCTCGACGCGCCGCTTGAGAACGTCGCGAAGGAGGCGGCAGTCGGGATCGCGACCCTGTACCGACGATTCCCCACCCGCGACTGCCTCGTCGAAGCGGTGTTCGAGGCCAAGATGGGCGCCTACGCCGACCGCGCCGAGGCGGCACTCGCCTTTGCGGCTGACGACCCGTGGGAAGCGTTCGCGGACTACATCCGGGACATCGCTGCCATGCAGGCAGCGGATCCGGCGTTCGGCACGGTGCTGTTGCGACCAGCGCAGGGATCGGATCTCTTCGCCGACGAGCATGCGCGGTCGATGCGCGCCACACGGCTGCTGCTCTCGCGCGTGTGTAAGGCCGGCGTCGTCCGCGCGGATCTCCGGGAGACCGACCTGTACCTGCTCGCGACGGCGACCGCGGCCCTCGTCTCCGAGCCCGGCCCGATCATGCCGCAGGCCGCCGCGCAGCGTATGACCGAGCTGTTCCTCGACGCCGTGCGAGCGACCGTCGCAGAAGGCGCGGACTCAGGAAGAACGACGAAAGGATCGAGCAGATGACGTTCGAACTCGGTGTCTATAGCTTCGGCGTGGCCGGCAGAAACCTCGAGGGCGATACGGTGAGCACCGCCCAGGCGGTGCGGAACATGCTCGAGCAGATCCAACTCGCCGAACAGGTCGGCCTCGACTTCTACGGGGTCGGCGAGCATCACACCGCGACGATGCCCGTCAGTTCTCCTGCCTCCGTCATCAATGCCGCTGCAGCGATGACCAGCCGGATCACCCTGTCGACGGCCGTGAGCGTCCTGTCGACGGATGACCCGATCCGGCTGTATCAGCAGATGGCGACCGCCCAGATCGTCTCGAACGGCCGGGTGGAGATCATCGCCGGCCGCGGCTCCTCCACCGACTCGTTCCCCCTGTTCGGGTATGAACTCGACGACTACGACCGGCTCTACAGCGACAAGCTCGGGCTCCTGCTGGCAGTCGCTGCGAACGAGCGCACGAGCTGGGAGTCCCCGTTCCGGCCGCCATTGCACGACGCGTTGATCGTGCCGCGTCCGGAGCAGCCGATCCCGATCTGGCTCGGGACGGGCGGGAGCCCTGGCTCTACAGTGCGTGCGGCGCAGGCGGGGCTGCCGGTCTCCTACGGCATCCTGTCGGGAACGCCGCAACGGTGGGGCCAGATGGGTGCCCTGTATCGGCAGGCCGCGGAGCAGGCTGCCGTGGATACCGCGCAGCTTGCGATCTCGGTCGCCGGCCACGGCTTCGTCGCCCGCGACGGCAGATCCGCGAAGCAGATGTTCTTCCGACACGAATCGGCCGCGTATGCTGCGGCAGGTCGCTTCGGCCCGCGCTCATGGGAAGAGGCCGAGCCGAACTACTCGCCCGGCGGCATGGTCTTCGCGGGTGATGCGTCCGAGGTCGCCGACCGCATCATCGACCTGCACCAGCATCTCGGCCACACGCGACACTTCTTCCAGATGGATATCGGCGGAATGCCGCAGGCCGATGTGCTCACCTCGATCGAGCTGCTCGGCAGCGAGGTCGCTTCCCGCGTCCGGGCCGAACTCGACAACGGGCAGTCCGCCGCATGAGCGGAGACGTCCCCCGCATCGCGCTCGTCGTGGGCAGCACCCGCGAGCCGCGCTTCGCCGACTATCCACTCACCTGGCTACGGGAGCGTCTCGGCACACGGGACGATCTCGAGGTGTCCGTGATCGACGTGCGCGACGTCGCACTGCCCGACTACAACCTGTCCAAAGCGCCAGCGTACGCCCGACGCGAATACTCAAGCAGGGCGGAGCGCGCGCTCGGCGAACGCCTCGACAACGCTGACGCATTCCTCTTCCTCGTCAACGAGTACAACCACGGCTACGGAGGCGCACTCAAGAACGTGCTCGACCACTACTTCGCCGAGTTCGAGCACAAGCCCGCCGCATTCTTCGGGTACGGCAACGTCGGTGGATCCCGTGCGATCGAGCAGCTGCGCCAAGTCGTCGCCGAGCTGAACATGGTCTCCGTACGGGAAACGGTGCACATCTTCGGCACCCAATTCCCAGCCGTGCGCGAGGGCGGCGCTACGGCGGCGGCGGTCTTCAACGCCCTCGAGCAGCGGTTGACCGTGATGATCGACCACCTACTCTGGTGGACGCGGGCGCTGAACACGGCGCGCAACACCTGACCCCGGCAATCGGACACGCCACGACCAAACGCGGCGAAGCGCTCCCGCATCCTGGCAGGTGATCAACGCAGCACAATCCGTCAGCCGCCAAGGACGATGACTGGACCACACGAAGATCGTCGAGACTCCTGTGCGCCGACCACAATGGCTCGAGTAAGCGTGGCAGAAGGTTGATGTGGCGATCAGCGTCGGTGCCTGGCTGCTCTACGCACGCACGATCCGCATTGCATCGGACACGCATCACGCGCAACGAGCATGCGGGTACATCCGTGAACTGGCGCCTCAGCTGTTCGACCGTCTCGCACCCACGTGGGACTTCGTTCCGCTCGAACTCGGACCCGTGCGGCTCCCCCTCACGTTCTACGATGCCATGGCGGCCACGACGGCTGCGCGCCGCGACATGGCCGCCGATCCAGTGCTCGAGTAGCCGCTGCGGGCGGCGTATCGAGACCCGATGTCCGATCTCGATACACCACCACTTCGCGGCGGCATCCGATCGGCGGGCCTAGACCTGAGCCCCGTTCGCCATCGCGAGGAGCCCGTCGATCATCTCGGAGGTGGCCTGGCCGGGAGCCATCTTACTGACGCGCCCGATGGGGAACGACGCCATCATCTTTTCCATCGAGACGCCCTCGGGCATGATCGCGTCGACGGCATCGAGCCCGACACGATCGCACGCATCCTGCAGGCGGTGGCGGACGGTATGCAGCTGCAGTGGATACTCGATCCCTCCGTGGACATGGCGGGCACGGTCGAAGCGCTGTTCGACGCGCTGACGCTCCGCCGAGAGCAGGAGATGTGACCGAGCATTCCGTCGTCGAGATCGCGCCTGGGCGTGTTCGCGGCGTCTGGCGCGAAGCGCCGGTCGAGCAGGGGGATCCGCCACCTTCCCCGGCGTCTCGTTGGCGCAGCCCCCGTCGGCGATCTGCGCTATTCAGGACGAATCCGAAGGCGTCAGTAGACCGGCGAACCTCGTGCCGGTCGACCTCCGCCTGTACGAGCTTCGCAAGAACGGGATCCGAGCTCGTTACGTGTCCGAGGTCGCCGAGGTGCGCGACCGCGAGGCGCTCGATCTGCTCGGCCGTCCTGCACCGTGAAGTCCTTCACGACGTCGGAGTGTTCGAACAGCCGATTGGTTGACTGTTGCGGACGCACTCAGTCCAGCTGGTCCGGACCATCCTGCGCTGCCGTTGAGGTGATGTTCTCTCGCGCGGCACCGTGTGACGGTGTGACCGTGAACGTCGTCGGAGTGGCGAGTTCCCGTTCGGCGAAGGCGGCCTTGACCGCCACCTCGACCTCCCAGAGGTGTACGTCGGGAACCAGTGCGATCGCTGCTCCGCCGAATCCTCCGCCGGTCATGCGTGCACCGATGGCTCCATGGGCTCGTGCAGTGTCGACGGCGAGGTCGAGTTCGGGAGTGGATATCTCGAAGTCGTCGCGCATGGAGCGGTGGGAGTCGTCGAGCAGCGATCCGATCGCGTTCGGGCCTTTCGTGCGCAGCGTCAGGACGGTGTCGATGACACGCTGGTTCTCCGTGATGACGTGGCGTACCCGCCGGAAGGTGACGTCGTCAAGGATGTCGCGGGCACGGTCGAGATCACCGGTGCTGAGCTCCCGCAAGGATGCCACCCCCATCGCGGCGGCGCCGGCTTCGCAGGAGGCGCGACGATCGGCGTACCCGCCGGTGGCATGTGAGTGAGAGATGCGGGTGTCGATGACGAGGACGCTGAGTTCGGCCGGTGTGAGTCCGAGCGGGACGACTGCAGCTTCCAGGGAGCGGCAGTCCAGGAAGACGGCGGAGTCAGTTTCGCCGAGGAGGGATGCGGACTGGTCCATGATCCCGGTGGGTGCCCCGACGACTTCGTTCTCTGCGAGCTGGCCGACCTGGGCGAGCTCCGGCCGTGACAGATTCAGGTTCCAGAGGTCGTTCAGGGCCACGGCGACGGCGTTCTCGATCGCTGCCGAGGATGACAGGCCCGCGCCGACCGGGACGGCGGAGTCGATGACGAGGTTCACGCCGGGCACCTCGGCCAGGTTCGCGCCGTGCTGGCCGAGAGCCCACGCGACGCCGAGGGGGTAGGCGCTCCAGCCCGTGAGCCGACCACTGGTGCGCGCCGTGTCGAGGTCGGTGAGGTGCCATTCGGCGGGGCTGTCGTCGAAGGTGCTGGTGACCCGGATGACCCCGTCGTCGCGCAGCCCGGCCGCGACCTGGGTCCGCCGGTCGATGGCGAAGGGAAGCACGAAGCCCTGGTTGTAGTCGGTGTGCTCGCCGATCAGATTCACCCTGCCCGGCGCCGACCAGACGCCGTCCGGCTGTCGTCCGGTCAGGGTGGTGACGCGTTCGCGGAGCTCACGTGTGGACTCGGTCATGCGCGCTGGATCGCCTTCCTGATGTTCTCCGCGGCGCTCTCCGGGGTGACGTCGCCGATCCAGGCGCCCATCGCCGCTTCGGAGCCGGCGAGGTACTTGAGCTTGTCGGCCGCGCGGCGGGGCGAGGTGAGCTGGAGGTGGAGGCGGAAGGTGTCACGGTCGCGGTGTACAGGTGCCTGGTGCCATGCGGCGATGTAGGGGGTCGGTGAACCGTAGAGCGCATCGATGCCGCGCAACAGCCGTAGGTAGAGCGTGGCGAGCTCGTCCCGTTCGGCAGCGGTGGTTGCCGCGAAGTCGGGGATCTGCCGGTGCGGCAGCATGTGCACCTCGATCGGCCAGCGGGCTGCGAAGGGCACGAACGCGGTCCAGTGTTCTCCGCTGAGGACGACCCGGTCGCTTGCGCGTTCGAAGTCGAGGATGCGCTGGAACAGGTCGGGTGTGGTGCGATGGATGGTCTCGAGGGTCTGCTGTGTCTTGGGGGTGATGTAGGGGTAGGCGTAGATCTGTCCGTGCGGATGATGGAGGGTGACCCCGATCGCCTCGCCGCGATTCTCGAAGGGGATCACTTGCTGCACCCCGGGAAGCGCGGAGAGCGCGTCGGTCCGGTCGGCCCATGCCTCGATCACAGTGCGAGCGCGGCCGGGCGTCTGGGTGCCGAACGATCCTTCGTGGTCAGGGCTGAAGCACACCACCTCGCAGCGGCCGATCGAGGTGCGGGTGCGCCCGAGGCCTAGTTCGGCCAGGTCGTCGAGGCCGCGGGGGCTGTTCGGCACACCGGCGAGGTCGGGTCCGAACGACGGCGAGCGGTTCTCGAAGACGGCCACGTCGTAGCGTGCCGGGATCTCGGAGGGGTTCCCGGGAGTCTGCGGCGCGAGCGGGTCCTGATCTGCGGGGGGAAGGAAGACCCGGTTCTGCCGGGCTGCGGCGATCGAGATCCAGTCGCCGGTCAGGACGTCTTGCCGCATGGTCGCCGTCGGCGGCCGCGGGTCGAGCGTCCTGGCGTCGACCGCCCGCTCGGGTCCGAGGGTGGTCTCGGCGTCGTCGAAGTAGATCAGCTCGCGCCCATCGGCTAGGACGGTGACGTGCTTGGCGATCCCGGACGTGGTCATTGCGTGTCTCGCTTCTCTGCGCTCAGTCGTGCCTCCCAGGCGCTGCGTACCATTTCCTCGACAGAGTGCCGCATCCGCCAGTCGAGGTCGCGCGCGGCCAGTTCACCACTCGCGACGATGCGCGGCGGGTCGCCGGGCCGCCGGGGTCCGATATCCGGGGTGAAGGGGATTCCGGTGACCGTCGCGACGGCGGTCATGATCTCGGCGACGGAGAGTCCGTCACCGCTGCCGAGGTTGTAGGCGGGCTCGATGGGCTCCGCGGCTTCGAGGCGTCGGGCGGCCTGAACGTGGGCGGCGGCGATGTCGGTCACGTGGACGTAGTCGCGCACGTTCGTGCCGTCCGGGGTCGGGTAGTCGTCGCCGTTGATCTGCGGGGTGCGGCCTGCGACGAGCGCGTCGAAGACCAGCGGGAACAGGTTGTGCGGGCTGGTGTCGTACACCGCCGGGTTTCCCGAGCCGACCACGTTGAAGTAGCGCAGCGACGTGTGCCGCAGGCCGGTGGCGACGGCTTGGTCCCGGAGCAGCCACTCGCCGATCAGCTTGGATTCGCCGTAGGGCGACTGAGGGTCTTTCGGGGTTTCCTCGGTGACCTGGTCGACATCCGGCGTCCCATAGACCGCGGCGCTGGAGGAGAACACGATCTGCTCGACCCCGCAGTGCTGCATGGCACTCAGGAGGCTGATCGTCCCGGTGACATTCTGCTGGTAGGTGTGCAACGGCCGTTGCACCGAGACGCCGGCGTACTTGAAACCGGCGACATGGATCAGGCCGGTGACATGGCCGGTCTGCATCACATCGATGAGGGCGTCCGTATCGAGGATGCTCGCCTGCACCAGGGGCACACCGGCCGGGACGAAGCTCCGATGCCCGCTGGAGAGGTCGTCGACGACCACAGGATGCATCCCCGCACGAGCTAGCGCCCGTACGACGTGGGCGCCGATATAGCCGGCGCCACCGGTGACCAGCCACGTCATTACAGCTCCTCGTGTCCGAGCAAGGGTTCAGCCACGAAGGCAGCCGCCTGCTGCAAGAGTACTTCGAGCTCGAGGACCACGAGCTCGTTGCGCCCCGCCCGGGTGACCGGGCCGGGGACGTAGAGGGTGCGCTGCGGGCCGCGGCGCCAGTACCGGCCGAGGGCGAAGCCGTTGACCCAGGCGAAACCCTTGCCCCACTGCGCAGTGTCAAGGAACAGATCGGCGGCCTCGCCCAGCTCGAACGTTCCGCGAGCGATCACCGGCCCGACGGCGAGCTGGTCATGGTCGAGCGGGAGGGACGGGATGCGGTCGAGGTCGAGAGGGTGGGCGGTCCAGCCGTGCAACGGTTCGCCGTCGAGCTTCCCCCCGCCGATGAGGCCCTTGTGCTCACCGATCCGGGATCCGTAGTTCACGCGGCCTTGGTCCTCGACGATAATCACAAGCTCGCCGGTGCTGCGCGGAAGCACGATCGCCTGCTCGTGCGCATCACGCGCGAGTACGCCCACGGGTGCGCCGTCGAGGAAGATCCATGCCCGGTCGCGTACCTCGTCGAAGCTGAGCACTCCGGGCCCGTTGCCCTGCAGGATCGTGGTGAAGACGGCGATGCCACGATCGTGGCCGAGGTCGTCGAAGGTTGGGAGGGTGTCATGACGGCTCGCGTGGCCGAGGTCGTCGAGGAGGGGGAAGAGGTTCGAGCGTTCGAACAGCGGGACGCTGAGTTGCGGCGCCGGTACCGCTTCGGCCGGAACCTCTTCGGGCACCGGGGCGTAGCGGGCGATGACGTCGCGGAAGGCGAAGAACTTGTCGGTCGGGTTGCCGGCCTCGTCCAGCGGCGCGTCGTAGTCGTAGGAGGTGGTGATGGCCGCGTAGCGGCCCTTGTCGTTCGCGCCGTTAGTGAGCCCGAAGTTGGTGCCGCCGTGGAACATGTAGAAGTTCACCGAACCGCCGACGGACAGGATCGCGTCCAGGTCGCGGGCAGTCAGGTCGGAATCGGTGGTGTGGTGGTGGGTGCCCCAGTCGTCGAACCAGCCGTTCCAGAACTCCATGCACATCAGCGGGCCGGTGGGCTGGTGCTTGCGAAGGGTGACGAGGCGTTCTGCGGCGCGGGAGCCGAAGGAGGCGGTCTTGTGCAGGCCGGGGATGCTGCCGTCGGCGAGCATCTGATCGGTGGGCTGATCAACGGTAGTCAGCGGCACGACGATGCCGGCTTCGCGCGTGACCCGGACCAGCTCAGTGAGATAGTCCTTGTCCGCCCCGTAGGCGCCGTACTCATTCTCGATCTGGACCAGGATCACCGGCCCTCCCGCGTCCACCTGGCGGGGAGCGACGATCTCGTAGACGCGTTCGAGATACTCGGTGACGGCGGCGATGTAGCGGGGCTCGAGACGGCGGACGCCAACTTGTTCGTCACGGAACAGCCATGCCGGCAGGCCGCCGTTGTCCCATTCCGCGCAGATGTATGGGCCGGGGCGCACGATCGCGTGCATCCCCTCAGCGGCTACCAGATCGAGGAAGCGGCCAAGGTCCAGTCCCCCGCTGACATCCCACTGGCCGCTGCGGGGTGCGTGCGCGTTCCAGGCGACGTAGGTCTCGATGGTGTTCAGCCCCATCAGGTGCGCTTTGCGGATACGGTCCGCCCACAGGTCCGGGTGCACGCGGAAGTAGTGCAGGGCGCCGGAGAGGATACGGTAGGGCTGGCCGTCGAGCAGAAAGTCCTGGTCGCCGATCTGGAATCTGGACACGTGGGGGCTCCGTTGGGAATCGCGGGTGGAGGAACAGGCGTGGCCGGCCGGGGCTCTCCGGCCGGCCAGGTCGTTTCGGGTGACTACTGGTTAAGTGTGAGGCCCTGCTCGGTGCCGTGGTCGACCAGGGCATCCTTCCAGGCGAGCAGCTCCTCGTTGAGGTCGGACCGGTCGACGTAGGCCCGGCCTGTGGTCCGGCCGAAGATGCTGTTGGCGCACACCTGGTAGGGCGTGTACTGCCAGCCGGCGACGATGTTGTTCCAGGCGTCCGCGCCCGAGCAGGCATCCGGGGGGCTGAGTATTCGGCGCCTAGAAGTACGGTGGGTTGTGGTGGCTGATCTCACGAGATCTTCCTTTCTGCTGTGTCATCGGTGACGTGCAGCACGCCGTGTCCATGTATCTCGTGGAGGACGGCGCGCTCTCGCGGAGATTCGTTGGGCTGGTGAAGGGTGAGCATGCGGCGGCCGTCGAAGGTGGTGAACACCATGCCGTGGCCGCCGTCGCGGCTCCACAGCGGCTGCTGCTCGTGCCGCCACGGACCGAGGATGCCGGTGGAGGATCGGGCGACGCCCAGCGCGTATCCGGTCTCGCCGAGGCTGGACCACAGCATCACGAGTTCGCCGGTGAGATTGTCGGAGATCACGAAGGGGCCATCGGTGACGTAGTTGCTGGTGCCGGGGATCGGGCGAGTCCAGGGTGCTTCCGACGCGTGGAACAGCACGACGGGTTTCGTGGCTGCGCGGGTCAGGTCGTTGGAGAGGCGCAGCACGGCGATCGCCCCGTCTGCGATCTGCACCCACTCGTGACAGAACACCAGCCAAGGCCTGCCGTGCGGGTCGACGTGCAGCGTGCCGTCCAGGCTCTCCCACCCGTCAGGGGTGACCGGGCCGTCGCTCCACGGCGCGAACGGTCCCTCGGGCCGGTCGGCGACGAGCACCTGTGTGCCGCGCCGTCGCCCCACGCCCGCGAAGGTGGCGAACATGAAGTAGCGGCAGGCGTGGGCATGGACTTCGGGTGCCCAGAACTGGGACGTGCCCCAGAAGCCCGCCGGTGGCCGGAACGCCTCGAGCGGCCCCGACCAGCGCACGAGATCCTCGCTGCGATACGTCTCGAAGCCGACGCCCGGGCCCGACCAGGGGTCGGGGTCGGTGGTGCCGTAGAGGAAGTAGGCACCGGATGCCGGATCGGCGAGGATGTAGGGGTCGCGGATGCGCAGATCGCTCAGCTGCATGGTTTCCCCCCGGGAGTCGCCGGGCTGCCCCATGTCCGTTCGAGTGTGCTCGAAGGTCTGGGAGGTAGCCATCGTGTGCGCTCCATCGTTGAGCAGTGAAGATCGGCGTGGCCAGCCGGTGTTCTGGCTGGCCACGCCGATTTGGGGGGTTACTGGCTGACCGTGAAGCCCTGCTGGTTGCCGTAATCGATGATGGCGTCCTGCCAGGCGATCAGACCCTCGTTCAGGTCGGTCTTGTTCGCCCACGCCTGTCCGGCGGTGTCGCCGAAGATGCTGTTCGCGTACACCTGGAACGGCAGGTACGACCAGCCCGGGACGACATCCGCGGCCGCGGCGCCGAGCACCTCGTTGATCTTCTGACCGCCGAAATACTCCGACTCGTAGGCGAGGAACTCCGGGTCGGTCAGCTCCGCGTTCGTCGACGGGAAGCCGCCCTCATCGGTGAAGATCTTCAGGCTCTCCGGACTGTTGTTCAGCCACTTCAAGAATCCGGCGGCCAGCGCCGGGTTCTTGCTCTGCTTCGTGACGGACTGGCCGCCGCCACCGTTTTCGGAGGACGCGGGGGTGCCGTCCCAGGTCGGGACGGGCGCGACGCGCCAGTCGCCGGCCGCATCCGGTACGGAGCCCTCGAGCACACCGGGCATCCACGCACCGATGACCAGCGATGCGACGCCGCCGTCGGCGAGGCCCTTGTACCAGTCATCGCTCCAGCCGGGCACCGGCGAGACGAGCTCTTCCTGGATCAGCTGGTTCCAGTAGTCCGCCCACCGTTTGCTGCCCTCGTCCTGCAGGTTGACCGTCACATTGGTGCCTTCGGTCTTGAACGGCAGTCCACCCGCCTGCCAAATCGAGGTCATCGTGAACCCCGCGTCGCCGGTGTCGCTGGTGATGTACTTCGTCGGGTCGGCGGCGTGCAGCTTCCGCGCAGCCTCGAGGTACTCATCCCACGTGGTGGGCACCTCGATGCCGTACTGGTCGAACACCGCGGCGTTGTAGAACAGGGCGGTGGGCCCGGAGTCCTGCGGGAGACCGTAGATCTTGCCGTCGAACACGACCTGACCCCACGTGGACTCGGTGTAGTCGCTCTCGAGGTCGCCAAACCCGTACGGGGTCAGATCCAGGAGCGCGTCGCCCAGGGCGAACTGCGGCAGCGCGCCGTATTCGATCTGGACGACGTCGGGAGCGCCGGAGCCGGCGGTGATCGCGTTCTGCAGCTTGGTGTACTGGTCGTTGCCGGTGCCAGCGTTGACCAGCTCGACGTCGACGTTCGGGTACGCCGCTTCGAACGCGGCGACCTGCGACTCGGCCTGCGGGGTCCACGACCAGTAGGTCAGCGATCCGCCGGCCTCCAGGGCCGCCTCGACGTCGGTGTCCGAACCAGGCGCAGGTGTGTCCCCGCCGCCGTTGCCGCCGCCGGAGCAGGCGGCCAGGGTGCCACCTAGGAGTGCACCGGCCGCGAGGACGGTGAGTGCGCGCCGCGCGGCTGAGGCGCGGCTAGTCGGGTACTTCATGCTGTGATTTCCTTTCACTTCGTTGTACTCGGAATGCCCGGACGAGTGCCGGTCGAGAGGAGTGCGGTGCACGTCATGGCGGTGCCTCTCGTCACTGCTTGACGCTTCCGGCGCTCAGCCCCGACTGCCAGTACCGCTGCAGGAAGAGGAAGGCGACGACAATGGGGACGATCGTGAGCAGCGAGCCCATGATCACCAGGTTGTAGATCGGCTGCGCAGACACCCCGGTCGCCTGCGCGTTCCACTGGTTCAGACCGACGGTCAGCGGATACCACTCCGGGTTGCTGAGCATGATCAGCGGCAGGAAGTAGTTGTTCCAGGTCGCCACGACCGCGAACAGGGCGACCGTGACGATTCCCGGTGCGAGCAGGCGCAGCGAGATGGTGAAGAAGGTGCGGAACTCCCCGGAGCCGTCCATCCGCGCGGCCTCCAGCAGTTCGGTCGGGACGGCGTCGATCGCGTAGATCCAGATCAGGTACATCCCGAACGGGCTGATCAATGAGGGGATGATGATCGCCCATGGAGTGTTGGTCAGTCCCAGCTGGCTGAACATCAGGAAGGTCGGCACCGCGAGCGCGGTCCCGGGGATCGCGATCGCGCCGAGCACGACAGCGAACACGGCACGGCGGCCGGGGAACTTGTACTTGGCCATGCCATAGCCGGCGATGGTGGCCAGCGCGGTCGCTCCGCCTGCGCCGACGACGACGTACAGGAGCGTGTTGGCCAGCCAGCGCACCCAGATCCCGTCGCGGTAGGTGACGGTTTCGACCAGGTTCTGGAAGAACACGAAGTCGTCGGCGAACCACAACCCGAAGCTGTCGAACAGGCCGCCCTGGGTCTTGGTGGCGTTCACCAGCAGCCACCACAGCGGCACGAGCGTGTAGATGAGGAACAGCGTCATGACCACCGTGAGGGTGATCGACTTCCGCGGCCCGGAGGGCTTGTTGCGCAGCAGCGTCGGGGCGGTCATCGCGTCTCCGCCCGGGAGCCGCGCAGCTGCACCACGTAGGCGATCACCGCGGTGATCACGCCCATCACGATCGCCACGGTCGCCGAGTAGTTGTACTGCTGCCCAGCGAAGGACAGGTTGTAGGCGTACATGTTCGGGGTGAAGAACGTCGTGATCACGTTCGGTGCGAGCGGCTTGAGGATGTTCGGCTCGTTGAACAGCTGGAAGCTGCCGATGATCGAGAAGATCGTCGCGATCACGATCGCCCCGCGCAGGGAGGGGATCTTGATCGAGGTGATGATCCGGAACTGGCCGGCACCGTCGATCTCCGCCGCCTCATACAGTTCGGTGGGGATCGTGCGCAGCGCCGAGTAGAAGATGAGCATGTTGTAGCCGACGAACTCCCAGGTCACGATGTTGCCGATCGAGGCGAGGATCCAGTCGCGCGCGAACGGGGTGATCAGCTCGAACCCGAGGGCGTCGTTGATGTTGCCGGCGAGCCCGAAGTTGCCGCCGTAGATGAAGCCCCACATCAGCACCGCGACCACGCCGGGCACCGCGTAGGGCAGGAAGATCACGATTCGGAAGAACCCTGCCCCGTGCAGTCGGGCGCTGTCGATCGCCAACGCCGCCACCAGGGCGAGGCCGAGCATGATCGGCACCTGGACGATCAGGAACAGCGAGACGTGCCAGAAGCCCTCCCAAAACTGCGCGTCGCTGAACACTCGGATGAAGTTGTCGAATCCGACGAAGGCGTTGCCGCCCACCAGCTGGTTGCGGAACAGGCTCAGGTACAGCGAATAGAGCACCGGAGCGATGAACACCAGCGCGAACACGAGGAGGAACGGTCCGACGAACGCCCAGCCGCGCCAGTCCCTCTTCGGGCGGTTGGTTAGCCGCGGCGGCGGTGCAACGACCGGGGCCGGGAGAGACGTCGTCGTCATGGTACGGGTGCCTTTGCTGGATGTTTACGTCAACAATTCTGGTCCTGACGATAGCATGGCGACGTGAACATTGACAACTATCCGCAACGAGTGCTGTCCCGGTGGCCGCGATGACCACGGCTCAGCCGAACCCGCACCATTCCTCCGCGCCGTCCGCGGTGGGGAGGAGGCGGGGTCCCTCGATGGCGGACGTGGCCCGCGAGGCGGGCGTGTCTGGACAGACCGTGTCACGCGTCTCGAACGGTCGCGACAACGTCGACGACGCCACCCGGGAGCGGGTGCTCACGGCGATGCGCAGCCTCGGCTACCGGCCCAACAGCGCCGCCCGGGCGCTGCGGCTGGGCCGGTTTCACAGCATCGGCGTGATCATGTTCACCCTGTCCTCCTTCGGGAACATGCGAACCCTCGACGCGATCGCCATCGCCGCGGCCCGCGCCGGCTACTCGATCACCCTCATCCCCGTCCCCCACCCCACCCAGGGGGAGCTGAGCATCGCCTTCAACCGGCTCAGCGAACAGGCCGTGGACGGCGTCGTCATCATCATCGAGGCGCACCTGTTCGACGAGTCCGACGTCGAACTCCCCCAAGGACTGCCCGTGGTCGTCGTCGACTCGACGGCTCGCGATCGATACCCCGTCGTCGACACCGACCAGGCCGAAGGCGCCCGCCTGGCCACCGAGCACCTCCTGGGCCTGGGCCACGAGACCGTCTGGCACATCGCCGGACCGGCCGAGTCGTACTCCGCGAGCCGCCGGCGCGAGTCGTGGGAGGCCACCCTCCGCGCGCACGGAGCGACCGTGCCGCCGGTGCTGCTCGGGGACTGGTCCACCGACGCCGGCCACCGTCACGGCTTGGAGCTGGCGCGACGCCCCGAGGTCACCGCGATCTTCGCCGCGAACGATCAGATGGCGCTGGGCGCGCTGCGCGCTCTCCACGAGTCTGGGCGCGCCGTGCCAGGCGACGTCAGCGTGGTTGGCTTCGACGACATGGAGGAAGCCGCGAGCTTCTGGCCGCCGTTGACCACGGTGAGGCAGTTCTTCGACGAGGTCGGGGCACGCTCCGTCGCCGCGCTGCTCAGCGAGATCGAGCACGACGGCACCATCGAGGACGTCATGGTCTCCACTCGACTGATCGTCCGGGACAGCTCCGGGCCGCCGCCACGGCGCGACTGAGCACTATGACTCCGAACAGCATCGGCACGGATACCTCCCAGAGAGCCGACCGTCATGTCATCGGGGTGGACTTCGGGACACTCTCTGGACGCGCCCTGGTCGTGCGCGTGTCCGACGGCGCCGAACTGAGCTCAGCCGTCCATCCCTACCCGCACGGCGTGATCGACACGACCCTCCCCGCGACCGGTGCGGCGCTGCCCCCCGACTGGGCGCTGCAGGTGCCAGGCGACTACGTCGACGTGCTCAAGATCGCGGTACCCGCCGCCGTCGCGGACGCCGGCATCGACCCGGCGAGCGTGATCGGTATCGCAACCGACTTCACCGCATCCACCCCGATGCCGGTGCTCTCCGACGGCACCCCACTGTGTGAGCTGCCGGCGTACGCAGACCGGCCCCACGCCTATGTCAAGCTCTGGAAGCACCATGCCGCGCAGCGCCAGGCCGACAGGATCAACGCTCTGGCACGCGAACGCCGGGAGAGCTGGCTGCCGCGCTACGGCGGGTTCATCTCGAGCGAGTGGGAGTTCGCCAAGGGGTTGCAGCTGCTCGAGGAAGACTCGGAGCTCTACGAGCGCACCGCGCACTGGCTGGAGGCCGCGGACTGGATCATCTGGCAGCTCTGCGGACGCTATCTGCGCAACCCGTGCACCACCGGCTACAAGGCGATCTACCAGGACGGCGCCTACCCGAGCCGCGACTTCCTCGCCTCCCTCAACCCGGGATTCGCCGGGTTCGCCGACGACAAGGTCGCCCACGAGGTCGGGCGGCTGGGCGCTGCCGCCGGAACGCTCACCGCCGACGCGTCCGCCTGGACCGGTCTGCCGCAGGGCATCGCCGTCGCCGTCGGCAACGTCGACGCGCATGTCACCGCTCCGGCCGCGCGGGCCGTCTCCCCCGGTCAGATGCTCGCCATCATGGGCACGAGCACCTGTCATGTGATGAACGGCGAGCAGCTCGTCGAGGTTCCGGGGATGTGCGGAGTCGTCGACGGCGGCATCGTCGACGGGCTGTGGGGGTACGAGACCGGCCAGTCCGGTGTGGGCGACATCCTCGGCTGGTACGTCGAGAACCAGGTCCCGGCGCGATACCAGCGGGACGCCGCGGCCGCCGGCCGGGACATCCATCAGCACCTGACCGAGCTGTCCTTCCAGCATCCGGTGGGAGCCCACGGCCTCCTGGCCCTCGACTGGAACGGCGGCAACCGCTCCGTGCTGGCCGACGCTGACCTGAGCGGGCTCGTGATCGGCGCCACCCTCGCCACGCGGGCCGAGGACGTGTACCGCGCCCTGGTCGAGGCGACGGCCTTCGGCGCCCGCATGATCGTCGAGACCTTCAACGCCAGCGGCCTGCCGGTGACCGAGTTCGTCGCCGCCGGCGGGCTCATCAAGAATCATCGGCTCATGCAGTGCTACGCCGACGTGCTGCGCATGCCGATCTCAGTGATCGGCAGCGAGCAAGGCCCCGCGCTCGGCTCGGCGATCCATGCGGCGGTGGCCGCAGGTGCCTACCCCGACGTGCGGGCCGCGGGCGCCGTGATGGGACGCGTGGAACGCTCTGCCTACGTCCCCGACCCTGCTGCCGCGGACGCGTACGATGCGCTGTACGCCGACTACCGCGAACTGCACGATCACTTCGGCCGCGGCACCAGCAGCGTGATGCGCCGACTGAAAGCCCGCCGTCAGGAGGTGCTCAGGTGACGTACACCAGCGTTCGGACGGACCTGGTGCACCAGCACCAGCAACTGGTGCGCTACGGACTGGTCGTCTGGACCGGTGGAAACGTCAGCGCCCGGATCCCCGGCGAGGACCTCTTCCTCATCAAACCCTCGGGAGTCGACTATGACGACCTCTCCGCCGAGCACATGATTCTGTGCGACCTCGACGGCGCAGTGGTCGCAGGCTCCCCCGGCTCCCAGAGCCGCCCGTCGAGCGACACCGCCGCGCACGCCTACGTCTACCGAGCAATGCCGCACGTCGGCGGGGTCGTGCACACACACTCGCCGTACGCCACCGCGTTGGGCAGCCCGGGGAGAGGCGATCCCGTGCGTCCTCACCGGGATGGCCGACGAGTTCGGCGGCGAGATCCCGGTCGGGCCGTTCGCGATCATCGGCGACGACTCCATCGGACGCGGCATCGCGGCGACACTCGACGGGCACCGCTCACGCGCCGTCCTCATGCAGAACCCCGGCGTGTTCACCATCGGTCGCGACGCCCGCGACGCCGTGAAGGCGGCCGTCCTGGCCGAAGACGCGGCCCGTGCAGTGCACCTCGCCCGACAGCTGGGCGAGCCCATCCCTATCCCGAGGCACGAGATCGACGCTCTCTTCGACCGCTACCAGAACGTCTACGGCCAGACACCCCAGGGAGAACTGAAGTGACCGGCAGCATCGTCCCCGACCTCGCCGAAAACCAGGTCTGGTTCCTCACCGGCAGCCAACACCTCTACGGCGAAGACACCCTACGCCAGGTCGCCGCCCAGTCCCAGCAGGTCGCCGCAGGGCTACGCGGGCACCCCGACATCCCGGTCACCGTCGTCTGGAAGCCCGTGCTGACCGATCGAGACGCGATCCGCCGCGTGATGCTGGAGGCCAACAGCGACGATCACGTCATCGGCGTGATCACCTGGATGCACACGTTCAGCCCCTCGAAGATGTGGATCGCGGGCCTCGACGCGCTCCGCAAGCCGCTGCTGCACCTGCACACCCAAGCCCACGTCGAGCTGCCCTGGAGCGAGATCGACTTCGACTTCATGAACCTCAACCAGGCCGCGCACGGCGACCGCGAGTTCGGATACATGGAAAGCCGTCTCAACATCCCGCGCATCACGGTCACCGGCCACGTCAGCGACCCCACCGTCACCGCACGTATCGGCACCTGGGCGCGCGCCGCGGCAGGCCGCGAGGCGACCCAGCACATGCGGCTCGCACGCTTCGGGGACAACATGCGCTTCGTCGGCGTCACCGAGGGCGACAAGACCGAGGCCGAGCTGCGCTTCGGCGTGCAGGTCAACACGTGGAGCGTCAACGAACTCGCAAATGCGGTGCACGCGACCACGGACAGCGCCGTTGACGGGCTGGTCGACGAGTACCTCGACACCTACGCGGTGGTCTCCGAACTGCAGCCAGGGGGTCAGCGGCACGACTCGCTGCGGTACGGTGCGCGCATCGAGTCGGGGCTGCGCTCATTCCTGGAGTCCGGTGGCTTCGCCGCGTTCACCACCAGCTTCGAGGATCTCGGCGCCCTGCGCCAGCTTCCCGGTCTTGCCGTGCAGCGGCTGATGGCCGACGGCTACGGGTTCGGTGCCGAGGGCGACTGGAAGACGGCGATGCTCGTGCGGGCAGCGGCAGTGATGGGCGCCGGCCTGCCCGGCGGCGCGAGCCTCATGGAGGACTACACCTATCACCTCGAGCCGGGGAGGGAACTCATCCTCGGCGCGCACATGCTGGAAGTGAGCCCATCGCTGACGACCGGGAAGCCGAGCCTGGAGATCCACCCCCTCTCCATCGGCGGGAGAGAGGACCCGGTGCGCCTCGTGTTCACGGCCGATCCGGGCCCCGCTGTCGTCGTCGCCCTCAGCGACATGCGCGACCGGTTTCGCCTCGTCGCGAACGTCGTCGAGAACGTGCCGCTGCCCGCCCCGCTGCCGAAGCTGCCGGTCGGACGCGCCGTCTGGAAGCCGGCCCCCAACTTCCAGACGTCGACGACCGCCTGGCTCACCGCCGGCGGCGCCCACCACACCGTCATGACCACCCAGCTCGACATCGACGTGTTCCGCGACTTCGCAGCGATGTCCGAAGTGGAGCTCCTCGTCATCGACGAGACCACGACCTCCGAAGGCTTCGCTCACGAACTGCGTTGGAACGCCGCCTACTATCGGCTCGCCCGCGGTATCTGAACGTCGATCCCCAGACGCCATCGCGATGCGCAGCGACTGAAGGCTTGACCAGTCACCAGTCATTGGTCGATACTTAGCCTAGACGCAAAATGTTTACGTGAACATTTCGTCATCTACGCAAACAGCACCAGCTCCGCGGAGCCATTGTTCTTCCGAGTCCAAGGACGGATTCCATGACAAAGTCGTCTACAGCCTCCACGCCGACCTTCGAACCACGCCGCACAGCGACCGGCAGGGCCGTGGTCTTTGCGGTGTCCGGGCTGCTTGTTCTCGGCGCCACCATCGCGGTCGCAAGCCCGGCAGCAGCGGACACCCCGCTATCCCTGGCGCAACCCGTGTATGCGGCGACCTATGTCGACGGCACCCCGAACCTTCCCTCGCAGGTGCTCGTCAACACCGACGAGAGCACGACCCGATTGGCGGACGTCACGTGGGATCTGAGCGATCTGGTCTTCGACCAGCACTACCGTTCCTACACGGTCACGGGCTCCGTTGAGGGTGCCTTTACGGCGACCGCCCAAGTCGAGACCGTACCGGACAGCATCCTCTACTTCATCGACAGCGGCATGGCCGGCAAGACCTCGTCCTCGTTCGAAGGCGTCAAGAGTCTGGTCGGCGCGACCCTACTGAACCAGGCCCCCGACCAAGCCTCGACAGCCGGTAGTTGGGGATACGTCACCACGAACGGCGGATACGACGGCACAGCGATCAACAGCGAGGCGAGCAAGGACGAGAACGGCCTGTACGGCAAGAACTCGCCTTCCGGGGCATGGCTGCAGTACACGATCCCAGACCTGCCGGCCGGCACCTACACCCTGACCACCGGGCATCAGGAATGGTGGAGCGGGCCGCGCACCATCACCGTCTCGGTCACCAACTCCTCCAATGTCACTTCGACGATCGCGAGCGGCATCGTGGTGGGCAGCAACCCGGCCCAGTACACGAAGACCCGGATGGCGTCCAACACCTTCACGCAAACCGCGGCCGGCACGGCGACGATCAACGTCTACCGCTCGGGCGGCACGGAGGGTCCTGCGATCAGCTGGCTGGCAATCGCGGCCGGCACCGTGAATGTCGACACCACCCAGCTGGTTGTGAGCGCACCCACGGCCGCCCCGGCCGGCGGTGTCTACACCACCGCGCAGACAGTGACCCTAGCGTCGAGCACGCCCGACGCGACGATCTACTACACCACCGACGGATCCGCGCCATCCAAGGCGAACGGCACGAAGTACACGGTGCCGTTTGCGGTGGACCAGAGCCTGACCGTGAAAGCGCTCGCGACGAAGAACGGCGTCGCGAGCGGGGTGACCTCCGTCGCATACCAGATCGAGCCCGTCCCGGCTGACGGCTACAACTCCGTCCCGGTCGGCAAGACCTGGTACGACACCACCGGCAACTCGATCCAGGCGCACGGCGGCGGATTCCTCGAGAAGGACGGCTGGTACTACTGGGTCGGCGAGAACAAGACCCACAACGGCGCCAACCTCTACGCCGTCAGCCTCTACCGCTCACAGGATCTGACGAACTGGGAGTTCGTGCACGACCTGATCACGCCCAGCACCGCAGGCGTGTGCTCCACCGGCAGCTACAACGGCACGTCCTGCAAGTGGGAGCGGCCCAAGCTCGTCTACAACGAGTCCACCGACACGTACGTGCTCTGGGGGCACTGGGAGACAGCCGCCGACTACTCCGCATCGCACCTGATCGTCGCCACCAGCCCCACCATTGACGGCGACTACACGATCGTGCGCAACTTCCGTCCGGGCGCCGGAGAGATCGCCACAAGTGAGACCGACCCGACCTACACGGGAGGCGACGGCAAGTGGGGTTACGGATCCCGCGACTTCACCGTCTTCAAGGACCCCGACAGCGACGACGCGTACCTGGTCTCGGCACAGGACCACCTGAGCATGCGCCTCTACAAGCTCACCGACGACTACACCGATGTCGACTGGGAGAACTCCTACCCGCTGTTCGAGAACCAGCACCGCGAGGCGCCGGCGTTCGTCAAGGTCGGCGACTACTACTACGCCATCACCTCCAGCCAGTCCGGATGGTACCCGAACCAGGCGATGTACTCCTACACGGACGACATCACCGATCCGGGGAGCTGGTCGGCCCTGCAGCCGGTCGGCAACAACACGACCTTCTACAGCCAGCCGACCAGCATCACCACCCTCGAGGGCGAGGACGGTCACCGAGAGTACATCTACATGGGCGACCGGTGGAACGCCAAGACCCTGGGGCAATCCAACTACGTCTGGCTCCCCCTGCAGATCGACGGACCTGAAGTGACGATGGACTTCCATCCTGAGTGGAGCTTCGACGCCGATACCGCAGAGATTTCCTACCCGAAGGAAGAGCTCGTCTCGCAGGGCAAGCCGGTCACCGCGACACAGGTCAGCAGTAGCTACCCGAACACGGCCGCCAACGACGGCATCCTGTACAACCTGAACACCAGCGGCGACAACACCAACTACTACCAGCCGCCGGGCGTGCCCTACAGCTGGACGGTGGATCTCGAAGACTCGCGCGATCTCAGCCGGATCGACCTCAGTTTCCGCAGCTACAACGGATCCGAGACCTACAACGCCTACACGGTGTGGGCCAGCAACGACAACGTCAACTGGACCCGACTCGTGAGCGAGCTCGCGAACACCACGGTCGGGTTCAAGAGCAACGGCCTCACCGGCGAGTACCGCTACGTGCGCGTCGATGTCACAAAGGTCGTCAACGACCACAACGGCAATGATGCATCCTGGGCCGCCGGACTCGTCGAGGTACAGGTGTATGCAGCGATCCCCGCTGTCGCCCCCTCCGCACCGGCCAGCCGCAGCGCGACACGGGCATCCGACACGTCAATTGCCGTCAGCTGGACGGCACCGACAGACGACGGCGGAAGCCCGGTGACCGAGTACCGCGTCTACGAGGCCGGGGCATCCACACCGGCGTGCTCGGTCGATGGCACGGCAACCAGCTGCACGATCAGCGGCCTCGCGCTCGGATCCTCACACCGCTACGAGGTTACGGCGGTGAATGCGGTCGGCGAGGGCCCGCGCACCGACCCGACGACAGCAATCCTGCTGCCCGAAGTGCCCTCGGACGACGGGGCCACGAAACTGCCCGGCAAGGGTGTGCTGTCGTCCGACAACGGCTGGGACACCGGCCTCCTGGATGGCTCGTTCCACGTGACGATGAACATGTGGTGGGGTGAGAACGGCAGCCTGTTCAAGCTCTACCAAGACGGAACGCTCGTCTCTGCGGTGCCGCTGACCCCCGCCTCACCGGGCGCACAGACAGCGGTCGTGGACATCACCGGCCTGAGCAACGGGACCTACCAGTTCACCGGCGTGCTGGTGAACTCGAAGGGATCCACACAGACTCAGCCCCTCGTCGTCGTCGTCAAGGACGCGGCACCCGGCAAACCCGTGCTCAGCAACGACAACTGGGACAACGACGGCTCATACACGGTGACGGCCAATCTGTGGTGGGGCACCAACGCCACGTCATACCGCTTCTACGAGAACGGTGCCCTGCTCAGCAGCGGTACCCTCACCTCCGCGACACCCGGCTCACAGCAGGCCGCCGCGACAGTCTCAGGAAAGCCAAAGGGGTCATACGTATACACCGTCGAGTTCATCAACGCGGCCGGAACAACATCGAGCGCCCCCGTCACCGTGAAGGTCACCAAGTAGCAACGCACTCGATCGAGGACGTGCCGCGACTCGCACTCAGGGTCCGACCTGGACACGGTCTCAGGCGGCGCCAGGGATGTCGAGGACATCCTGCTCGACATCGACGGCGTGGAGGACGTCATGCTCATGGCCGGCATCAACGGCGGCGGGTCCGGTGACTTTTCCGCCGTCCTCGGTTGGCGGGGGCATCGTCAACTCGGACGCGGATGCCCGACCACTTAGCGCTGCAGGACGAGGTCCGCCCCGCGCTCGCGAAGTTCGATGAGTTCTAGGACCGGTCATCGACAACGCCAGCCGGGCCTGTCGGACAACGCCAGGTGGCTCCGGTCTACAAACGGTCCTGAGGTTTCATCGACAGAGCCACCCGGCGAAGTCGTTCTCACCGACCAGGCGATGAGCGGCTTCGGCAGATCGGTCGACGTCATCGCCGCGAACGAGAAGGAGCTTGCGGGTGCCGCTGACACCGTCTACACCGCACTGAAGGACACGCCAGATGCTGCGGATGTCAGGAGCGACCTCATATCCGCCTAGTCTGTCGTGCAGATCGCCGTGAACCGCGGGACGTCTCTGGAGTACGGTTTCACTTTGATCGAGCTGCTCGGCATCGTCGGCGGCATCCTGTCCCCGCAGAGCATCGGCACGGTGTGGATCGACGGCGAGGACTACCGCGTGTTCGTCGACGCCGCCGACATCCCCGCCACGGTGGCCCAGCTCAGCGACCCGCAGATCCCACGCGGCCGGACCCGCGCCGCTCACCGACCTCGCCACCGTGGACACGGTCACCGGACCTACCTCCCCTCACGCGAGAGGACGGCGACCTCATCGCGATCGAGCTCGTGTTC
>Ga0182746_1000775_pt1 | contig 36253 bp, 32 predicted proteins | sample eDN3rd30CBELigOP_FD_128881 | JGI IMG/M metagenome (GOLD analysis project Ga0182746, IMG submission 128881) | Enriched Organic Plus compost microbial communities from Emeryville, California, USA - eDNA 3rd pass 30_C BE-Lig OP (version 2) (version 2) ...
GCGACGAGGTCGTGGCGATCGCGTCCTGGAGGTCGGCGAGGCTCCCGTGCCAGTACCCGTAATACGACAGCCCGATGACGTCGAACGGCACGTCCCGGGCCGTGATTTCGTCGAGCCACCACGTGAGCGCGCCCGTGCCCTGGTTGATGTTCGTCAGGTGCAGGATCACCGTGCTGCCCGGCGACACCGCCGTGACCGCCTCCGAGCCCGCCGTGAGGAACGAGGCGAGGGTGTCGAACTGCGCGCCCGCGACGCCGTCGGACGGGTCGACGTCCCACGTCTGGCCCCAGGGGAAGAGCATCCCCGAGTTGATCTCGTTCCCGACCTGCACGTAGTCCGGGCGGACCCCCGCCCGCACGAACGCGCGCATCGCCGTCGTCGTGAACGCGCGGACGTCGTCGGCGAGCTGCGCCGGGGTGTCGCCCGACCACGCCGACGGGATCCTCTGCGCGCCCGGGTCCGCCCAGGTGTCCGAGTAGTGGAGGTCGACCAGCACCCGCATGCCCGCGCGCTGGGCGCGCTTGGCGGTCGCGACCGCGTGCGCGACGTCGTTGTAGCCGTCCGCGGGGTCCACGAAGACCTTGACCCGCACGAGGTTCATGCCCTGGTCCGCGAGGATCCTCACCGGGTCGCCGGCCCTGCCCCGGGCGTCCCGGTACACCGCCCCGAGGTCCTCGTTCTTCGCGACGGACGACAGGTCGCCGCCGCGCGCCGCCCGCCCGACGACGCCCCGCGTCAGGGCCACGTCGTCCGCGTTGAGCCAGGCCCCGCCCGGGCCGTCGGTGCTGATCGCGAGCACGCACGTGCCGCTCGTCGCGCGCGTCGACACCGCGAGCCGCACCCAGTCGCCGTCCTGCGTCGTGTCGGGGACCCTGACGCTCGCGGCCTTGCCGCAGCCCGACAACGTCAGCGTCCCCGCCTGCAGGCCGCCGCCCGAGCGCACCCACGCGCTGAACGTCCACCATCCGGGTGTGACGCCCGAGACCCGCTGCGACACGGTCGCCCGGTAGGCGCTCGCGGACCACTCGGTCAGCCGGCTGCCCGTGCCGTCGTGGCCGCCGGCCTCGGTCTTCGCCGCCGACGACGTCCCCTGGCTGCCGCTGACCGTCCAGCCGGCGAGGCCGTCCTCGAAACCGGGGTTCGTGACCTGCGGCGCAGGCGGAGCCTGGTGGCCCCCGGCGCTCGCGGGCAGCGCGGCCGCGCCGGCCAGCCCGGTCGCGGCCAGGGCTACGGCGGCCGTGCCCGCGGCGAGGCGCCGCCGAGCGGTGGTGGGTGTGCGGTTCACGTCATCCTCCTTGATGAGCGGTCCGGCCGGCGGGCGCCGGCCGGGTCAGTGCACGGACCGGACGACCGCCACCTCGCCCGCCGGCACCTTGAGCCAGCCGTCGACGGTCGTCCCGGTGAGGAGCTCGTCGCCGGTCGCGGGGACCGACGCCGGCTCGGTGCCGTGGTTGAGCACGAACGTGTAGTCGTGCCCGGCCCCCGAGCGGACGACCACCTCGACGTCGCGGCCCAGGGCGCCCGGCGCGTCCGGGGCGAGTCCCGCGTCGCGGGAGGCGGCGGCGAGGACCGTGCGGAGCCCGTCGTCGTCGAGGCGCGTGGACACGTACCAGCCGTGGCCGCGGCCGTGCGCGTGCCGGGTGACCGCGGGACCGCCGGCGGCCGGCCCGTCGGCGTACGTCGCGACGACCTCGGCGCCGTCGAGCGCGAGGTGGTCGGTCCAGGTGTCGGCGACGAGCTCGCGCGGCGCGGCGCCGTCGGGCCACGACACCCGCACCGCGTCCCCGGCGCGCAGCGGCGCGAACTCCTCGACCGTGAGCCCGAGCGCGTCGCGCAGCGGCGCCCCGTACCCGCCGGCGTGGACGGCGTCGTGCTCGTCGACGACGGCCGAGAAGTACGAGACGACGAGCGTCCCGCCGTCCGCGACGTACCGGGTGAGGTTCGCGGCGTCGTCGGCGGTGAGCAGGTACGAGGCGGGAGCCACGACGAGCGCGTACGACGACAGGTCGGCCGACGGGTGAGCGAAGTCCGCGGTCACGTGGTCGTCCCACAGCGCGCGGTACCAGGCGGCGGTCCGCTCGGCGGCGTCGACGTCGACGCTCGGTCGCCACTCCAGGCCCTGCGCCCACGCGGACTCCTGGTCCCACAGCACCGCGACACGGGCGCGCACGCGGGACCCGTGGACCTCGCCGAGCCGCTCGAGGTCGGCGCCGAAGGAGACGACCTCCCGCCACACGCGCGAGCTCGTGCCGGCGTGGGGGAGCATCGCCGAGTGGAACTTCTCCGCGCCCGAGCGGGAGGCCCGCCACTGGAAGAAGCCGACGGCGTCGGCGCCGCGCGCGACGTGCTGGAGGGAGTTGCGGCGGAGCTCGCCCGGCTGCTTCGCGACGTTGCGCGGCTGCCAGTTCACGGCCGACGTCGAGTGCTCCATGAGGAACCACGGCCTGCCCTGCGCGACCGACCGGGTGAGGTCGGCGGCCTGCGCGAGCGTGACCTGGTTGCGGGGGTCCGCGGCGTCGAGGTAGTGGTCGTTGGAGACGACGTCGACCTCGCGGCCCCACCGCCACAGGTCGGTCGACCCGCACGCGAACGCCATGAAGTTCGTCGTGACGGGGACGTCGGAGTGCTCGCGGATCGCGTCGCGCTCGGCGACGAAGCAGGCGCGGAGCTGGTGGTCGCTGAACCGCGCGAAGTCGAGGCGCTGCGCGGGGTTGACCACGCTCGCCGCGGCGGCGGGCAGCCCGACCTCGTCCCACTCGCCGTAGCGCTGGCCCCAGAACGTCGTGCCCCAGGCCGCGTTGAGCGCGTCGAGCGTGCCGTACCGGGCCCGCAGCCAGTCGCGGAAGGCGTGCAGGGCGTGCTCGGAGTAGTCCTCCGCGACCGGGACGCCGTACTCGTTGTGCACGTGCCAGAGCGCGAGCGCCGGGTGCGCGCCGTACCGCTCGGCCAGCACCGACGCGATGCGGCGGGCGGCCTCCCGGTAGGCCGGCGCGCTGGGGGAGACCATGCCGCGGGACCCGAAGCCCAGGGGGACGCCGTCCCGGGTCACGACGCGGGCGTCCGGGTGGGCCCGGTAGAACCACGCCGGAGGGACGGCCGTGGGGGTCCCGAGGACGACGCGGATGCCGTGGGTGTGGAGCAGGTCGACGAGGCGGTCGAGCCAGCCGAGCTCGTACTGGCCCTCCCGCGGCTCGACGAGCGCCCACGAGAAGACCCCCACGGTCGCGAAGGTCACGCCCGCCTCGCGCATGAGGCGCACGTCCTCGGCCCAGACGTCCTCGGGCCACTGCTCGGGGTTGTAGTCGCCGCCGTACGCGATCCCGTCGAGGCCCCGGGCCCACACCGAGACGGTCCCGGCGGGGCCGTCCGGCGCCTCGGCGGTCGCGGTGGACGACGGGGTCGTGCGGGGTGCGGGCTGGTCGTCCATGACGCTCCATCGGGTCGTGGCGGCGGGGGAGTGTGCGGTTCTGTGCGCCCGGAGGGCGCGGGCGCCCCGCTCACCCGTCGCGATCAACTGTGAACGCGCACAGCATAGGCAGACCGCAGGATCGTTGGAAAGACGTGACCTGATCTGATTGACATCCGTACTCCCGCGTCCGCTACTGTGACCGTGCACAGGCTCGAGAGGCGAGCCGACCGTCGTTCCTGGCGACGGGCTTCAATGAGGAGGTCTCGTGCGACTGCACACGTCACTGAAGGTCGCGGCCGCCGTCGCCGCGACAGCGCTGCTCGCCAGCGCCTGCTCCTCGGGCGGGTCGGGGGACGGTGACGGCAGCGCGTCGCCGTCGACCCGCACCACCCCGACGGACCCCGCCCAGAAGATCGACCTGACCTACTGGACGTGGGCCCCCGGCATGGACGAGGTCGTCAAGGCCTGGAACACCGCGCACCCGAACATCCACGTCACGGTCAACAAGCAGGACGGCGGCGACCCCGCCGTCACCAAGCTCCTCACCGCGATCAAGGCCGGCTCGGGCGCGCCCGACATCATGCAGGCCGAGTACCAGAAGATCCCCACGCTGGTCGCGGCCGACGCCCTCGCCGACATCACCGGCGACGTGAGCGCGGACCTCGAGAGCGAGTTCTCCGAGGGTGCCTGGCAGTCCGTCACGCTCGGCTCCGACACCGTCTACGCGGTGCCGCAGGACTCCGGGCCCATGGAGTTCTACTACCGCGCCGACGTCTTCGAGAAGTACGGCCTCAAGGTCCCCACCACGTGGGACGAGTACGCGCAGGTCGCGGCCCAGCTCCACCAGAAGGACCCCAAGGCCTACCTCGGCACGTTCTCCGCGAACGACGCCGGCTGGTTCACCGGGCTCGCGCAGCAGGCCGGCGCGTCGTGGTGGGGCATCGACGGCGACGCCTGGTCGGTCGACATCGACTCCGCCGCGACCCAGAAGGTCGCGTCGTACTGGGGCAAGCTCGTCCAGCAGGGCGTCATCGACAACAAGCCCATGTACACGCCCGCGTGGAACAAGGCGCTCAACGACGGCACGCAGGTCGGCTGGGTCTCCGCGATCTGGGCCCCGGGCGTCCTCGAGGGCAACGCGGCGTCGACCAAGGGCAAGTGGAAGATGGCGAAGCTCCCGCAGTGGAACGCCGGCGACGACGTCACCGGCAACTGGGGCGGCTCCGCCACCGCCGTGACCACGCAGTCCAAGAACCCGCAGTACGCCGCGGAGTTCGTCGAGTGGCTCAACACCTCGCCCGAGGCCGCGAAGCTCCTCGTGACCGAGGGTGGCCTCTACCCGGCGGCGCTCGAGTCGCAGAAGACCGCGCTCAGCGACCCGCCCGCGTTCTTCTCGAACCAGCCCGACTTCTACACGCTCGCCTCGCAGATCTCGTCCACGGTCGCGCCCTTCACGTACGGACCGAACGTCAACGTCGCGTACTCGTCGTACAACGACGAGTTCGGCAAGGCGACCAAGGCCAAGACCGAGCAGGCCTTCACCGACGCCGTCTCCGCGATGCAGACGACGACGCTCGACGACCTCAAGCAGTCCGGCTACAACGTCAAGGAGTGACGGACCGCGGGCCGGCCGCTGCCTTCGCGGCGGGCCGGCCCGCCCCGCGCCCCGACGTCACGAACGGAGCACCCCGTGACCACGAGCACCACCACCGCCGCTCCCGGCACGCCCGCCCCGCCCGCCGGACGCCCCCGCCCCGCCGACGCCGCCCGGCCGCGGAGGCGTCGTCGTCGGGCAGGGAGCGCCGCGCCCTACGCGTTCCTCGCCCCCGCGATCGCGCTCTTCGCGCTGTTCCTCGCGCTGCCGATCGGCTACGCCGTCTACCTCAGCTTCCGCCGGGTCAAGGTCTCCGGGCTCGGGCTCGGCAAGAACGCCCGGACCGAGGTCTGGGCCGGCCTCGAGAACTACCGCACCGCGCTGTCGGACCCCGACTTCGTCGCGTCGGTCCTGCGCGTGCTCGTGTACGGGGTGATCCTCGTGCCGACCATGCTGGGCCTGGCGCTGCTGTTCGCCCTCCTGCTCGACGCACGGCGCGTGCGCGCGAAGTCGTTCTCGCGCGTGTCGATCTTCCTGCCGTACGCGGTGCCGGCCGTGATCTCGTCGCTCCTCTGGGGCTTCCTCTACCTGCCGAGCGTCAGCCCCATCACGTACGTGACCGAGAAGCTCGGGTGGGGCTCGCCCGACGTCCTCGACTCGGGCTGGGTGATGTTCGCGATCGCGAACATCGCCCTCTGGGGCGGCGTCGGCTTCAACATGGTCGTCATCTACACCGCGCTCAAGGCGATCCCGACCGACCTGTACGAGGCAGCCCGCCTCGACGGCGCGAGCGAGCGCCAGATCGCCTGGCGGATCAAGGTGCCGATCGTCCTGCCGTCGCTCATCCTCACGTTCATCTTCTCGATGATCGCGACGCTGCAGGTCTTCGCCGAGCCCATCACCCTCAAGCCCCTGACCAACACGATCGCGTCGACGTGGAGCCCGCTCATGACGGTCTACCGGGACGCGTTCGTCCGCAACGACATCTACTCGGCGGCCGCGCTGTCCGTAGTGATCGCGCTCGCGACCCTCGTACTGTCGTTCGGGTTCCTGCGCCTCGTGCAGCGCCGCGCCTTCAGCCAGGAGAAGTGACATGACGACGACGACCGTCTCCGCGCCCGCCGCGCCCCCCTCGGGCCGGGCCGCCCCCGCCCGCGCGTCGGGCCGGACCGCCGGGCGCAGCGCCTGGGGCGGCAGCGTGGTGCTGCTCCTCGGGGCCGCGTACTGCCTGCTGCCCGTGGTGTGGGTCGTGATGGCCTCGACCAAGAACGCGTCCGAGCTGTTCGACTCGTTCACGCTCGCGCCGTCGACGCACCTGTGGGACAACCTCGTGGACCTGTCGGGCTACCGGGACGGGCTGTTCTGGCGCTGGATGCTCAACACCGCCCTGTACGCCGGCGTCGGTGGCCTGCTGTCGGTGCTGGTGTCCGCGATGGCGGGCTACGGCCTCGCCAAGTACACCTTCCGCGGCAAGACCGCGATCTTCAACATGATCCTCGCGGGCGTGCTCGTGCCGGGCGTCGTCCTCGCGATCCCGCAGTACCTGCTGCTGGCCAAGGTCGGCATGACCAACACGTACTGGGCCGTGCTGCTGCCCAGTATCATCAGCCCCTACGGGATCTACCTGTCGCGCATCTACGCGGCGGCGGCGGTGCCCGACGACGTGCTGGAGGCGGCCCGGACGGACGGTGCCAAGGAGGGCAGGATCTTCTTCTCGCTCGCGGTCCCGATGATGCTCCCGGGCCTGGTCACGGTCTTCCTGTTCCAGTTCGTCGCCATCTGGAACAACTTCATGCTGCCGTACATCATGCTCGGCGACGACCACCTCTTCCCCCTCACCGTCGGCCTGTCCGGCCTGCTCAACCAGGGAGCGACGCAGCCCGCCATGTACACGTCGGTGATCACCGGGGCGCTGCTGTCGATCATCCCGCTCGTCGCCCTGTTCCTGACCCTGCAGCGGTTCTGGCAGGTCGACCTCGCGGCCGGCGCGGTCAAGGCCTGACGTCGTGAGCGAGACCCACCCCACCCCGGCCCGCCGCCGTCCGACGATCAAGGACGTCGCCGCGGCCGCGGGCGTGTCCCGCGGCACGGTGTCGCGCGTGCTCAACGGCGGCCACTGGGTGTCGCCCGAGGCGCGCGTCGCGGTCGAGGCGGCGATCGAGTCGACGGGCTACTCCGCCAACCACCACGCCCGCAGCCTCGTGACCGGGCGGTCCAACTCGATCGCGTTCCTGCTCACCGAGCCGCAGCACCTGCTGTTCGAGGACCCGAACTTCTCGATCCTCCTGCGCGGGACGGCGCACGAGCTGGCCCGGCGGCGGATGCCCCTGCTGCTCATGGTCGCGGGCACGCGCGACGAGCAGCGCAACGTCGTCGACTACGTGGCGTCGGGGCACGTCGACGGGGTCCTGCTGATCTCGTCGCACGTCGGGAGCACCGTCGTGAAGTCGCTGCACGAGCAGGGCATCCCGACGATCGCCTGCGGCATCCCCATCGGCTTCGAGCACACCGTCGGGTACGTCGCGGCCGACGACTTCGAGGGCGCGCGCACCATGGTCCGGCACCTGCGCGAGCGCGGACGGTCGAGGGTCGCGACCATCACCGGCCCGATGGACACGCCCGGCGGCCGGCTGCGTCTCGACGGGTACCGGGCCGAGCTCGGCGACGCGTACGACGAGACCCTCGTCGCCCACGGCGACTACACGCGCGACGGCGGGGCGGCCGCGATGGCCGAGCTGCTCGAGCGCCGTCCGGACCTCGACGCCGTGTTCGTCGCCTCCGACCTCATGGCCGCGGGCGCGCTCGTGACCCTGCGGGGCGCGGGGCGCTCCGTACCGGGCGACGTCGCCGTCGGCGGGTTCGACGACGCGGGGCTGGCCGCCGCGCTCGAGCCGCCGCTCACCACCATGCACCAGCCGTTCGACCGGATCAGCGCCGAGATGGTGCGCCTGCTGCTCGGCGTGATCGACGGCGACGCGCCGGCCGCCGTGACGGTGCCCGCGTCGCTCGTGGTGCGCGAGAGCACCTGACGCGCCCCCGCCGGCGCGACGTGTCAGAACGTGGCTGGACTCTGCTGCCGCGAGCTTCTGACAGACCGCGCTCGTGCGCCGCGTGTCAGAACGTGGCTGGACTCTGCTGCCGTGAGCTTCTGACAGCTCGGTGGGGTGAGGCGTTGGACAATGGGGCGATGCGGGTGGACGTGTGGCTCTGGGCGGTCCGGCTGGCGAAGAGCCGGTCGGTCGCGACGGCGTGGTGCCGGGCCGGGCACGTGCGGCTCAACGGGGTGCGCGTGAAGCCCGCATCGACGGTCAAGGTCGGGGACCGGGTCGAGTTCCGCACGGACCGCGACCGCGTCGTCGAGGTCGTCGCCCTCCTGCCCAAGCGCGTCGGCGCCCCGGAGGCGGTCAAGGCGTACGTCGACCACTCGCCGGCGCCGCTGCCGCGGGAGTACGTGGCGCCGGCAGGGATCCGTGACCGGGGGACCGGCCGCCCCACCAAGCGTGACCGCCGCGCGCTGGACCGGCTGCGCGGACGCGACTGACCGGCGTCGGGCCGGGACGTGTCAGAAGCTCACGGCAGCGGAGTGCCGTGAGCTTCTGACACGTCAGGGGAGGGGCGGGGTCAGCAGGTGCCGACGGCCGTCCACGGGCCCCACTGCGTGGCGCTCGGAGCCTGACCCTGGGTCCACCAGTTGGCGCGCCAGACCTGGCCGTCGTACGACGCGAGGTCGCCGCCCAGGTAGACGGCCGAGGAGGACCACGCCGGGGCGCTGCACGTGCCGGGGTTCGTGGGCGTCGTCGGGGTCGTGGGCGTGCCCGGGCTGGTCGGCGTGCCGCCGGTGCCTGGGTCGGTGCCGCCCGCGACGACGTGCAGGTCGACGCACGAGTAGAACGCGTTCGCGGTGTCGGCGATGTTCCACCGGGCGAGGATCGTGTGGTCGCCGGTCGGCAGGCCTTCGATCGTGTGCGCGATGTTCGCGGCGGGCTGCGTGTTGTTGCCGTTGAACGTCCGGTAGAGCGTGCCGTCGAGGAAGTACTCCCACGACGCCGTCGAGTGCGCGGCCGTGAGCTTCCACTGGAACGTCACCGTCGTGCCGGTCGTGGTGCGGGGCCACGGCTTCGAGCTGTCGTCGAGGATCGCGAAGCTCGCGTTGCCGCCGCTGCACTTGAGGGACCCCTTGGGGGCCTCGACGCTCTGCGGCTCGTACGTGATCTCGCCGCAGTCGAAGGACGTCTGGCCGGCAGCGCAGAAGCCCTGGCGGCTCTCGGGGGACGTGATCCAGCCGTGGGCGTTCGCGGCGGGTGCGGCGACGAGCGGCGCGAGCAGCGCTGCGGCGGCCGCCGTCACCGCGACGAGGGTGGCGCGGATGCGGGTCATGGGTTCTCGCTTCCTTGCGTGAGGTGTCGGCGAGGCAGCGACGCGACGGTCGCGCACCCCTGCAGACCTGACCTCTCGACGCTAGGGAACGCCCGTAAACCGCACAATCGTGCGGATCCCGTACGGGTTTTCCCGACCCGTCCGGGCGGTCGCGCGCCCGGAGGGCCCGGCTCGGCCCTCCCGCGCGCCCGTCAGACGACGCGGCGCAGCCACCCGCGCGCGTCGGGCGTGCGGCCGTACTGGAGGTCGAGGAGCGCGGAGCGCAGCGCGAGGCTCGTGGCGCCGGGCGTCCCGTCGCCGACCTGCTGCTCGTACACGACCCCCTGCGCGTCCTCGCCGCGCACGCCCACGACGGGCGTGACGACCGCAGCCGTCCCCGCCGCGAAGACCTCGACGACCGACCCGTCGGCGAGGCGCTCGCGCAGCTCGGCGAGCCCGATCCGCCGCTCGACGGGCGTGAGGCCGAGATCGGGGGCGAGGTCGAGCAGGCTGTCGCGCGTGACGCCCTCGAGGATGCTCCCGAGCGCGGGCGTCAGCAGCTCGCCGTCCGCCGTCACCAGGAAGACGTTCATGGTGCCCGCCTCCTCGAGCCAGGCGTGCTCCTCGCCGTCGAGGTAGAGCACCTGGTCGCAGCCGCGGTCGCGGGCCTCCGCCTGGGCCGCGAGGCTCGCGGCGTAGTTGCCGCCCGTCTTCGCGTCGCCCGTGCCGCCGCGGGACGCCCGGACGTACCGGTCGGTCACCCACAGGTTGACGCCCTGCACACCGCCGCTGAAGTAAGGGCCGGCCGGGCTCGCGACCACGCCGAACGTCGCCTCGTGCGCGGGCCGCACGCCGAGGAACGCCTCCGTCGCGATCATGAACGGCCGCAGGTAGAGGCTGGTCTCCTGGCCGTCGGGCGCGTCGGGGACCCAGGCGACGTCGGCGCGAACGAGCGCGGCGACGGCCGCCACGAAGTCGTCCTCGCCGAGCACGGGGAGCGCGAGGCGCTGCGCCGAGTGCGCGAACCGGGCGGCGTTCCGGTCGGGCCGGAAGAGCCAGACGCTGCCGTCGGCGTGCCGGTACGCCTTGAGCCCCTCGAAGATCTCCTGGCCGTAGTGCAGGACGGCTGCCGCCGGGTGGAGCGTGAACGGCTCGAGCGGGTGCACCCCGGCGTCGTGCCAGCCGTCGTCGGTGTTCCAGACGGCGGTGACCATGTGGTCCGTGAAGTACCGGCCGAAGCCGGGGTCGGCGAGGATCGCGGCGCGCTCCGCGTCGGCGAGGGGCTCGGGGGCGGGGCGGAGGTCCAGGTCGAGCGGCACCTCCGCATCGTACGGCGAAGCGGTTCCCCGCTGCCCGCGCGTAGCGGTGTTACGGGTGAGTAACATGCTCGCGACAGCGCTGTCCAGGCTCTTCCCAGCCTGTCGCACGCGACGTAGCGTGACGACGCAGCACGGCCAGGTCCACCCGCGTCGGGTCCGGTGGACGATGGTGTCGAGCCGAGCCGGTGACCCCGGTGAGGGGAGCCGCCCTGGCCTCCCGCAACCCGGAGCTGGAGGGGAATTTCGCGCATGACACGATCAACCACACGAGCCGGACGGGACCGGCACCTGAGGACGGACCGTCCGGGAACGAGGGTGGTGGCAGCCGTTGCCGCCACCCTCGTCGCGTCCGCAGGCGGCATCGGTGCCGCGGCGGCCGCCTCGGCGAGCGGCGACGACGGCGACTCGACCCTCGCGACCCCGGCCTCCGTGGTCGCGCCGCACGCCGTCGACCCGAGCACCAAGCTCGCGGGCTCGCTCGCGACGTCCGTGAAGGGCCGTCACTCGGTCTTCGTCCAGCTCGCCGGTACCGGCGCGGCCGACGCCGCCGCCGACGCGACCGGCGGGGCGACCCAGAAGAAGGACGCCGCGAAGGCGCGGCGCTCCGCCGTCGCGAAGACGGCGTCGTCGGTGGTCGGTACCGCCAAGGCGCACGACGACGACGCGAGCAAGCTCTTCGAGGTCTCCAACGCGGTGCCCGGCGTCGCCGTGAACGTGGACGGCGCTGCGATCGACGCCCTCGCGCAGCGGTCCGACGTCGTGAAGATCACGCCGCTGGTCCCCAAGAAGGTCTCGAACGCGAGCACCGCCAACCTCACCCAGGCCCTGGCGACGTGGCAGGACTACGGGAACACCGGCAAGGGCGTGTCCGTCGGCATCATCGACACCGGCATCGACTACACCCACGCGGACTTCGGCGGTCCGGGCACCGTCGCGGCGTGGGACGCGGCGCACGCGGACAGCGCGGGCGCGTGGACCCCGACGGCGAAGGTTGTGGGCGGCTACGACTTCGTGGGCGACGACTACGACGCGGACCCGTCCGACGAGGACACGTACCAGCCGGTCCCGCACCCCGACCCGAACCCGCTGGGCTGCAACAACCACGGCACGCACGTGGCCGGCACGGTCGCTGGCTACGGCGAGAATGCGGACGGCTCGACCTTCACGGGCGACTACTCCAAGCTCACCGCCGACCAGCTCATGACCATGAAGATCGGTCCCGGCATGGCCCCCGACGCGTCGCTGTACGCGCTCAAGGTCTTCGGCTGCGACGGCTCGACCGACGAGGTCATCCCGGCGCTCGACTGGTCGCTCGACCCGAACGGCGACGGCAACTTCTCCGACCACCTCGACATCGTCAACATGTCGCTGGGCTCGGACTACGGCGTCGTCGACGACCCGGAGAACGCGGTCATCGACAAGCTCGCCGCGCACGGCGTCCTGCCGGTCATCGCGATGGGCAACAACGGCGACCTCACCGACACCGGCGGATCGCCGGGCAACGCGGTCCGCTCGCTCGCCGTCGCGAGCTCGGTGGACGCGTACCAGCTCCGTGACGGGCTGAAGGTCAACGCGCCGTCCGACGTCGCAGGCACGGTCGCCGGGCAGTTCTCCGTCGCCTACCCGTGGGCGACCGCGGCTCCGGTGACGGGTGACGTCGTCAAGCTCTCCGCGGCCAACGCGGACGGCTGCGATGCCCTCTCGGCCGCCGACGCCGCGACGGTCAAGGGCAAGGTCGCCTGGCTCACCTGGGACGACAACGACGCGACGCGTCGCTGCGGCTCGGCCGGCCGCGCGAACAACGTCGCGGCGGCCGGTGCCGTCGGGGCGATCTTCACCTCCGGTCTCGAGGTCTTCGGCGCCGGTATCACCGGCTCGGCCACGATCCCGGTGATCCAGCTCCCCAAGACCCAGACCGACCGGCTGCAGCCGGCCGTGGACGCGGGCACGCTCAACGTCACGTTCGACGGCTCGCTCGCGGCGACCATCAAGGACGTCACGCCGTCCATCACGGACACGCTCAGCTCGTTCAGCTCGCGCGGCACGCACGGTTCGCTGGGCGTCGTGAAGCCCGACGTGACCGCGCCAGGTGACACCGTCGCCTCCGCGGGCCTCGGTTCGGGGAACGGCGTGCTCGTCGAGTCGGGCACGTCCATGGCGACGCCGCACGTCGCGGGGATCTCCGCGCTGGTCAAGGTCGCGCACCCGGGCTGGAGCACCGAGCAGCTCAAGGCCGCGATCATGAACACCGCGGGCCACGACGTGTACACGGGCGACGACAAGTCCGGCGACATCTACGGGCCGGCCCGCGTGGGCTCGGGTCGCGTCGACGCCCTGGACGCCGTCAACACCTCCGTCCTCGCGTACGACACGGACGTCAAGGGCGCGGTCTCCGCGTCGTTCGGCGTCGTCGCGGTGCCGGCGAACAAGGCGGTCGTGACCCAGAAGCGCACGATCAAGGTCGAGAACACGGGCGCGAAGGCCACGACGGTCACGCTCGCGTACCAGGGCGTCATCGAGCAGCCCGGCGTCACCTACACGGTGAAGCCGGCCGCGCTGTCGCTCAAGGCGCACTCGAGCAAGACCGCGACCGTCACCATGACGGTCGTGACCAAGTCGCTGCGCAAGACGCTCGACCCGACCATGGCGGCCACGCAGGTCAACCCGTACACGGGTGCCGACGAGGCGCGTCAGTACGTCGCCGACGCGTCCGGTCGGCTCCTCATCACGCCCACGGGCAAGTCCGCGCTCCGCGTCCCCGTCTACGGGGCCGCGAAGCCGACGTCGACGACGTCGACCAAGGCGACGACGTTCCGCAGCGGCAAGAACACGCTGTCGGCGCTGACGCTCAAGGGTCAGGGTGTGTCGCAGGGCAGCGGGTCGACGGCGTTCCGGTCGCTGGCCTCCGTGCTGCAGCTCGGGGACAAGAGCCCGAAGCTGCCCGCCTGCAAGGGCGCGCAGACCGACGGCTGCAGCTGGGGCCCGACGGCTACGTCGGGCGACCTGCGGTACGTGGGCGCCGGCTCGGCCAAGGGCACCCAGGGCTACAAGAACGGCGCCCTGTGGTTCGGCGTCGCGACCTGGGGCGACTGGGCGACCATCGGCAACTCGGTGATCCCCTACGTCGACATGGACACCAACGGCGACGGCAAGGCCGACTACGAGGTGTACGTCCAGAACGCCCCGTCGACCGACCTGCTCGAGGCGTTCCTGCTCGACCTCAACGACCGGGACGAGGACGGCAGCCCGGCCCTCATCTCGATCACGCCGGTCAACTTCAACACGGGCGACGTCGACACGAACGTGTTCGACAACAACGTCCTCCTGATCCCGGTCAACCCGGCGGCGATCGGGGTGAAGGCGACCGACACGTCGTTCCCGATCACCTACCAGGTGGGCATGGCCTCGATGTTCTCGAGCGCCGACATCGACGACTCGTCGGCGGTCCAGTTCGACGTGGCCGACCCGGGCGTCGCGACCTCGAACGCGCTGTACCTTGACCAGGGCGGACGCTCGATCGTGTACACGCTGGGATCGGACGTCGCGAAGAAGGGCACCGACGCGCTCGTCCTGCACCTGCAGGGCACGGAGGGCAAGCGCGCCGAGGTGGTGCACCTGCCCAAGGCGGAGAAGCCGAAGGCCGCGCCGCACGACAAGAAGCACGCGCCGTCGTACACGCACCTCAAGGGGCACACGCACGCGTGGACCTCGAAGGGCGCGCTCGACTGACGCACCGCTGAGCGACGGCCGCGGCCCGGTGGGATCCTCCCGCCGGGCCGCGGCCGTCTCGCCGTGTCGTCGGCCCTACTGCACGTCCTGGACCAGGCAGAAGGGGTGGCCGGCGGGGTCGGCGTAGACGCGGAAACGGTCCGCCGGGTGGCCGTCCTCCTCGGGCGTCCCGCTGATCGGCCGCGCGCCCGCCGCGACCGCGGCGTCGTGCGCGTCCTCGAGCTGCTCGACGGCGACGTCCAGGTGCACGCGTGCGACCGTCGAGTCCCGGGACCACGGGGGAGGCGTGGCGGTGGAGCGCTGGAAGGCGAGGCGCGGGCCGTCGTCGGGAGCGACGAGGACGAGCCAGTCGTCGCCGTCCGGGTCCCACTCGGCGTGGCCCGGCGCATAGGGCCAGTCGAGGAGACGCCGGTAGAACTCCGCGAGCTCGCGCGGCTCGGGGCAGTCGAGGACGAGCTCGCGCAGGCGCAGCGCGGTCACGCGACCTGCTCCTCGAGCCAGGCGACGTCCCGGGGGGCGTCGGCGTGCGTCTCGCAGATCACCGGGGCGTCGATCGCCTGGACCAGCGCCACGAGCACCGCCGGGTCGATCTGCCCGTCCGTGAGGCTCGCGTGCCGGTCGGCGCCCGAGCCGAACGTGTCGCGGCTGTTGTTGGCGTGCACGAGCGAGATCGTCCCGACGATCCCGCCGACGTCGGCCGCCGCACTTTCGAGCGCGATCCCGCTCGCCCACGCGTGGCACGTGTCGAGGCAGAACCCCAGCGGCACGCCGGCCTTCTCGGCGGCCGGCGCGACGACGGACCAGAGCTGCTCGATGCGGTCGAGGCCTCGCGCCATCGCGCCGTCGCCTCCCGCGGTGTTCTCGATCAGCACCGGGACCTCCGACTGCAGCGGCTCGATCGCCTTGCGCCAGTTGTCGAAGCCGACCTCGAGCGCGTCGCCCTTGCCGACGTGGCCGCCGTGCACGATCACGCCCTTCGCGCCGATCAGCGCGGCGCCCGTGACCATCTGCTGGAGCAGCTTGCGGGACGGGATGCGGATCCGGTTGTTCGTGCTCGCCACGTTGATGACGTACGGCGCGTGGACGTAGAGGTCGAGGTCGGCGGCCGTCGCGGCGTCCCGGAGTGCTGCCGCGCGCTCCTCGGGGGCGGCGTCGTCGGCGCCGTCGACGGGGAACGTGAACTGCGGTCCCTTCCACCCCTGCGGGTCGCCCAGGAACACCTGGGCCTGGGTCGCGCCCATGTCGAGGGACTGGGCGACGGCGTCGTGCTGGTCGACGTGAGCTCCGATGCGCATGCCGCCAACCTACGTGGCGCCACCCACCGTCTGCTCGGTCGCGGCGGTCGACTGCACCGGCACGACGTCGTCGGCGCGGTCCTGCCGGCCCTCGCCGCCCCGCGGCATGAAGAGCACGGCGACGAGCAGGAGCACCCCGGCGACGAGGACGCCGAGGAACACCTCGTGGACGGCGTCGGCGAGGGGTCCGGGCGCGGGGTGCGCGGCGGTGCGCCCGAGCGAGGCGTTGACGATCGCGCCGTAGACGGCGACGCCGAGCGCCGAGCCGATGCTGCGCGCGAACATGTTGGCCGACGTCACGACGCCGCGCTCGGACCAGCCGACGGTGTGCTGCGCGGCGATGACGGTCGTGGGGGCTGCGAGGCCGAGGCCCGCCCCGACGACGAGGCAGAACACGCCGACCTCCCACGGGGTCGAACCGGTGCCGAGGAACAGCAGCACGAGCACGACCCCGACGAGGGCCAGCAGCGCCCCGAGCAGGGCCGTCACGCGGAACCCGTACCGGAGGTAGAGGCGCCCGCTCTGCGCGGCGGCCACCGGCCAGCCGATCGTCATGGTCGCCACGGAGAACCCGGCGACGAGCGCGCCCGTCCCGAGCGTGACCTGCGTGAACGTGGGCACGTACGACGTGAACCCGATCATCACGGCCCCGATGCCGAGGCTGGCGACGCTCGTGGTCAGGAGCGTCCGCCTGCCGAACACCCACAGCGGCAGGACGGGCTCGGGCGCGCGGCGCTCGACGAGCACGAATGCGACGGTCAGCACGACTCCGCCGCCGAGCACGAGCGCGCTGGTGAGCGACGTCCACGGCCAGCCCTCGCCGCCCTCGAGGAGCCCGAGCATGAGCAGCGTCGTCGCGGCCGTCACGAGGACGGCGCCCAGGTAGTCGACGCGGTGCTTGCGCCTCTCGACCTTCTCGCGGAAGTTGCGCAGCAGGATCCCGCCGGCGACGAGGCAGAGCGGCAGGTTGACCCAGAAGATCCAGCGCCAGGACACCCACTCGGAGAACGCGCCGCCGATGAGCGGCCCCACGACCGCGGAGATCCCCCAGACGCTCGCGATGTACCCCTGGACCTTCGCCCGCTCGGCCAGCGTGTAGACGTCCCCGACGATCGTCGTCGACATGGGGAGGATCGCCCCGGCGCCGAGGCCCTGGACGGCGCGGAACGCGATGAGCGCGGGCATGGACCACGCCACGCCGCACAGCACGGACCCGGCGAGGAACACCGCGACGCCGAACAGGATCACGGGCTTGCGGCCGACGACGTCGGCGACCTTGCCGTAGAGCGGTGTCGTCGCGGCCTGCGCGAGCAGGTAGACGGACAGCAGCCACGGGAACTGCGAGAACCCGCCGAGCTCCTTGGTGATGGTGGGGATGGCGGTCGCGATGACCGTCGAGTCGAGCGCGACGAGCGCCGTCGCCAGCATCAGGGCGAGGAGGAGGGTGCCGCGGTCGGAGCGCAGGCCCACGGACGCGCGCGAGATCTGGGGGGAGGTACTTGCCACGATGAAACCGAACCGCGGCGGGGGCCCCGGTGTTCCCGGTCCCCGGCGCCCCCGGCACCGGCCCCGCGAGGCAGGACGAAAGGCGTCGCCGCCGGGCCGTCAGCGCTCCGCGGCGCTCGCCGTCGTGGGCAGGGTGTGGAGGTGGGCCGCGGCCGAGGCGGCGGAGTCCTGGAGCGTGCCCCTCTCCGCGCGGTAGCGCCGCCCCATGAGCACCGCCATCAGCACGCCCGCGACGCTGAACGCGGCCATCACCCAGGACGCCGTGGCGAGGCCGGAGGCGAGCGCCTGGGAGGTCGAGTGCCCGGAGGCGGTGCGACTCGCGATCACCGACGCGTTGACGCTGGCGGCGAGCGCGGTCGCGACGGCGGCGCCGACGTACCGGGCCATGTTGGAGATGCCTGAGGCCGCGCCGACCTGGTCGGCGGAGACGGACGCGGTCGCGGCGGAGGAGGCGGGCCCGTTCGACAGGCCCATGCCGACGGCGATCGCGAGGAGCGGGATCACGAAGGCGTCGTACTTCCACGAGGGGTGGGTGAACCCGACGACCGCGAAGCCGACGGCCGTGACCAGGAAGCCCAGCCCGACGACCTGCCGGCCCCCGAGCTTCGCGGCGAGCCGCGGGACGAGGGGTGCCACGACGACGAGCCCGACGGTCGCGGGCAGGGTCGCGAGGCCGGCCTCGAGCGGTGACATGCCGAGCGCGGCGGGGTTCTGGAAGTAGAGGCTGAGCAGGTACATCAGCCCGTTGATCGTGCCGGCGCCGATGAGGATGGCGATGGTCGACCCGACGAGCACGCGGTTGCGCAGGAGCGCCAGGTCGAGCAGCGGCACCCGGACGCGCCGCTCGACCGCGACGAACGCGACGCCGGCGGCGACGGCGACGACCAGGCAGCCGATCGTCCGGAGCGACGCCCAGCCCCAGGCGGAGCCCTCGCTCAGGGCCAGGATGGCGGGGCTGAGGGTCAGGGCGACCAGGAACGCTCCGGCGTAGTCGATGTCGTGCGACCGGTGGGGGTCGCGCGACTCGCGCACGGTCGCCGCCGTGATCAGCATGCACACGACCGCGACGACGGCGTCGATCCAGAACAGGCCCTGCCACCCCGTGGCGTCGACCAGCAGGCCGCCCACGAGCGGGCCGGCCGCCGCCCCGACCGCCGCGGCGGCGCCCCAGAGCGACACCGAGCGCAGCTGCGACTCGCCGCTGTTGGCGACCGTGAGCAGGCTCAGCCCGCACGCCAGGATGGTCGACCCGGCCGCGCCCTGGACGACGCGGCCCAGGATCACCCCGGTCCCGGTGTTCGACAGGGCGATCAGGACGCAGGACACGACGAACAGCAGCAGGCCGAGCTGGAACACCCGCCGACGGCCGAACACGTCGCCCAACGAGCCCGCGGTGACGATGACCGCGGCTCCCATGAGCGAGTAGCCCGTGACCGCCCACTGGAGCGTGTCGACCGACGTGCCGGTGTCCTGACTGATGGCCGGGAGCAGGATGCCGACGGCGGAGGTGTTCGCGTTCACGACCAGCGTCGAGAGGCAGGTGGCGAGGAGGACCCCGAGCGCCATCCCCGTGCCGGACGACTTCGGCGCGGGCGCGGTCATGCCTGCCGCCCGACGAGCACCGCGGTGGACATCGCGCCCCCTCCCGCGCGCCCGCCGACGGGGCACGTGGACTCATCGTGGCAGCGGCACCACGGTCGCGCACGACGTGGTGAGCGGGGTGGTGGCGGAGGTCGCACGCCGTCGTGCCGACCTCGGCCGACCGACGGCCCGGGGACGTGGGCGAGCGGAAACAGTGGAGCCGAGCGACCCCCTGCGTCGCTCGGCCGGCACGCCCGCTCCGAATCCATTGTGATTTGAGATCAGACGTAATACAAAGCTTCACCCGGGAGTTGACGAAAACTTCACCCGGTCGTGCCTTTGACCAGGGGCGACGTCCTCAGGCGGACGTACTCGGCTGCGCGGCGACGAGGCCCAGGACGGTGGTGGCGACGCCACCCAGCCGGCCCGGTGCCTCGTCCCACGCGTCCCGGAACTCCAGCAGCCCCTTGGTGCCCATCCCCGCCGACACGAGGAGCCAGGCGACCGCCTCGACGTCGACGCCGGGCCGGAGCAGGCCGCGGTCGTCCGCCTCGGTGAGCTGCGCGAGCACGAACGCCCGCCACGTCCGGTAGGGGTCGATGCGGCGCTCGGGGAAGTGATGGTGGGACTCGGCGGCGAGGCGGACCCCGGCGCGGACCTCCACGCGGGTCGCCAGGTTCTCCCCGACGAGCCGGAACGACGTCGCGAGGACCTCGAGCGGGTCGTCGGAAGCCGCGCGGGCCGCCGCCATGGCGGCCCGCATGCTGCCACCCTCGGCCGTCAGGACGGCGGCCCCGACGTCGTGCAGGTCGCCGACCCGCGCGACGACGTCCTCGACGGTCAGCCCCGCGGCGTCGGCGACGTCCTCGAGGCGGACCTCCGCATACGGGCGGGCGGCGAAGACCGTCGCCGCGGCCCGCACGACCGCGGCTGCGTCGTCGTCGCTCACGCCGCCCCGCCCCACGCGAGCTTGCCCTCGGCGCGTACGCCGTTCGACGTCTCCGAGACGACGAGCACGTCGTGCACGGCCGCGCCCGCGCGCGTCAGCAGACGGTCGCGGACGAGCGTGGTCGTCGTCGTGAGCGTGGCCGGGAGGGGCTCGGGGCGGGGGACGCCGAGGATCCGCAGGCTCCGCATCCACAGGTTCCCGACGGCCGTGCGGCCCGTCCCGGCGAGCTCGTAGACCAGGACCTGGGTGAGCTGGCCCATCGTCACGAGGTAGTCGAGGACGGTCAGCGCGGGTCCGTACGCGGCCTCGAGCCCCGCCGTCGGCGCCGCGGCGTCGGGGACCGTGAAGCGGTGCACGGCCCGGACGCTCTGCATCGACCGGTCGACCGGTCCGACGCCCGTCGTCGCCGACGTCCGGCGGAACGCGTCGCCGTAGACGGACGGCGCGCCGTCCGGCGGAGCCTCGGCGGGGGGGTCGCCCGGACCGGGCGGGTCGCAGAGCTGGACGACGGCGCGGATGTTGCCGACCTTCCCGCGCAGCCGCGTCCCGTCCTCGGTCTCCTCCACGTCCACGGTCACCGGCACGGCGTCGAGGTCCCACCAGGGCTCGGTCCCCGCGTGGAGCTCGACGTCACGGATCCATCGGGCGGGGGCGTCGCGACCGGCCGCGTCCTCGTAGGCGAGCGTCACGAGGATCACGGCGTCGACCGAGCTGAGGTGCGGCGTGCGCGCGTGTCCGGCGCCGTCGGTCGACCAGTCGCGGGGGTACCGCACCGTGGCGGTCGTCGTCAGGGGAGCGTCCGAGCCCCGGCCCCCGGCGACCGGCGCGAGCGAGTGCACGACGCCGCGGTAGCCGGCGGCGAAGTAGCGGCCCTCGCTGGGGCCGAGGAGGTCTTCGAGGCTGGTCAGAGCACCTGCAGGCAGACCGTCGGGCATCGGCACGTCCTCTCACGGGGCCCTGCCTCGTCATGCTAGCCGTGCGCGAGCGCTCGACGAGGCCAGGACTGACGCCGGAGCGGTTCCGGTTGGTACCGTCGACCCATGTCTTCTCGGCAAGTGGGACGGCCGCAGGATCCGGCCATCAGCGAAGCCCTCGTGCGCGCCGCCGAACGGGCGATGGTGACCGACGGCTACTCGAGCCTCACGGTGGAGTCCCTGTGCGCCGAGATCGGCTCCACGCGACCCGCCTTCTACCGGCGGTACCCCAACCTCGCGCACCTCGCGTTCCACGTGATCCGCGAGCACTTCGGCGCGGAGCCGCCGATCGAGACGGGCACGCTCGAGGGCGACCTGCTCGCGCTCCAGCAGGCCGAGGTCGCGATGTTCGCGGACCCGCTCATGGCCAAGAACCTCCCGGGCCTGCTCGAGTCGGTCCGCGCCGACCCGGTGCTGTCCGAGACCTACGGCAGCCAGTTCATCAAGCCCCGCCGGGCGCGCGTCGCCCTCCTGCTCGACGCCGCCGTCGCGCGGGGCGAGATCCCCGGGTACGACGACGTCCCGTTCATCTGCGACATGCTCGTCGGCCCGATCCTCGCGCGGTCCGTGCTGCCGGGCTCGGCGCCCGTCGACGACGACCTGGCCCACTCGACGACGCGCGCCGTCCTCGCGATGCTGGGCGCGCTCACCCCGGCCGCGTAGCGCACACCGCTCGCGCCCGCCGGGCGAACGGCGAGGGCCGGGACGCCGACCTGCGTCGGTGTCCCGGCCCTCGCGGTTCTCCGGGCGAGGAGGGGAGGTCAGTCGACGACCTCGAGCAGGTTGCTCTTCTCCGCGTCGGTGAGGTTGGTGAGGATCAGCGTCCCGCCCAGACCGTGGACCCGCTCGCCGAGGCGGTCGAGGTCCGCGCCCTCGGTGACCGCGAACAGCGCGGACGTGCCCTGGGTGATCTGGGCGCGGAGCGTGTCGAGGTCGGACTCCTTGATCCCCAGCCCGTTGAGCGACTTGGCGGCGGCGCCGATCGCCGCTCCCGCCGCGGCCCCGATCAGCGGGACGAAGAACAGCAGGCCGAACACGAAGCCCCAGAGGGCGCCCCAGCCCGTGCCCTTCTTGGTGTCCTCGTGCCCGTGGTGCGTCGTCGGGCGGGCGTCGCCCTGCGGCCAGGACACGACCGCGGTGTCGTGGATCTCCACCAGGCCCTCGCGCGCCGCCTGTCGGAGGATCTCCTCGACCTCGTCGGCTCGTGTGGCGTCGTCGTACTTCCAGACGGTGAACGTGGTCATCGTGGCCTCCTTCAGCCGAGGATCTTCGCCTTGGCCTGAGCGAACTCCTCGTCGCTCAGGATGCCCTGCGCGTGGAGCTGCCCGAGCTGCTGGAGCTGCGCGTACAGGTCCTCGCCCCCGCCCGCCGGCTCGGCCGGCGCCGGGGCAGGCTCCGCGTAGACGGGCTGCGGGGCCGTCTGCTGCGCGGAGTACTCCGCCTGCTGCTCGTACATCTTGCGCTGCTGGTGCCGTGCCATCGCGCCGGTCGTGGCGGTGGCCGTCCCGGCGATGACGGCCGTGCGGGCGGCGGTCCCGATGAGACCCCCGCGTCCGATCCTTGCTCGTCCGATCACTGTGTGCTCCTTCGGTTGCGGGGGTGGGTCAGTCGAGCTCGGCGGCGCTCGCGTTGACGATCTCGGCGGGGATCCGCTCGGCGATCACGACCTCCGCGCCGACCTCCCCGAGCGCCTCCACGAGGCTCCGCGCCCACGTGTGCTCGATCACGGCGACCAGCGCGGCGCTGCCCGGCTCGAGGAGGTCCGCGACGGTCGCCACGTCCTCCTCGCTGGCGAGCTGGGCGCCCGTCTCGCCGAGGTCGTCGACGCCCGGGAGGACGCCCTCCGCGAGCTCGCCGGCGTCGACGTTGCCGTCGGCGTCCTTGCGCACGACGAGCAGGTCGACGACGGTCACGGCGTCGCTGCCCAGCAGGTCGAGGACGGCCTGGCGCACGACGTCGTCGACGTCGCCGTTCGGCAGGCTGATCGCGTAGAAGTCAGCCGGACCGTAGATGGTGTCGCTCATCGCGTTCCTCTCGTCGAAGACCGGGCGCACGCGCAGCGCCCTCGACCCCACCCTTCCCCGCACGTCCCCCGCCCGGCTCATCCCTGGCGGGTGATCCGCCGTCGCGCGGGCCCGTGGTTCCCTGCTCGTGTGCCAGACGACAAGGGTTCGCCGCTGACCACCCGGACCTTGCTCCGGCTCGTCGTGCCGTCGCTCCTCGTGGGGGTGGTCAGCGCGATCGCGCTCCTCGCGCTGTCCAAGCTGGCCAACGTCATCCAGGACTTCGTCTGGGACACGGTGCCCGACGCCTGGGGCGTCGGCTCCACCGAGACGTGGTGGACGGTGCTCGTCCTCACCCTGACGGGCGTGCTCGTCGGGGCCACCCTGCGGTGGATGCCGGGGCACGGCGGGGGTGACCCGGCGACGCAGGAGCTCGTTGCCGCCCCGCTCGGGCTGCGCACCCTGCCGGGGCTCGCGGTCGCGCTCGTGCTCGGCCTCGCGGGCGGCGTCAGCCTCGGGCCCGAGAACCCGATCATCGCCATCAACGTCGCCCTCGCGGCCTGGTTCCTGTGCCGGCCGCGGTTCGGGGTCCCCGTGCCGGCGGCGGTCGCGCTGGGGATGGCCGGCACGATCGGCGCGATGTTCGCGACCCCCGTGGCCGCGGCGCTCGTCCTGACCGAGTCGTTCGCCGAGCGCGGCGACCGGACGGGACCGCTGTTCGACCGGTTGTTCGGACCCCTCGTCGCGGCCGGCGCCGGCGCCGTGACGATGGAGGCGGTCGGCGCCCCCACGTTCTCCGTGAAGCTGCCGTCGTACCCAGGCCCGCAGCTCGGCGACGTGCTGTCGGCGGCCGTGATCGGGCTCGTCACCGCGGGTTTCTGCCTCCTCGCCGTCCTGGTCTTCCCGCTGGTGCACGGCCTCTTCCACCGGGTGAAGAGCCCGGTCGTCGCGCTGGGCGCTGCGGGTCTCGTGCTCGGGCTCCTCGGCATGGCCGGCGGACCGATCACCCTCTTCAAGGGGCTCGACGAGATGAAGGAGCTCGCCGACACGGTCGACACCTACACCTGGTACGGGCTCCTGGCCGTTGGCGTCGTCAAGCTCGGGGCGCTCGTCGTGGCGGCCGGCGGGGGGTTCCGTGGCGGCCGGATCTTCCCGGCCGTGTTCATCGGCGTCGCGTTCGGCCTGTCCGCGTCCACGCTGGTCTCGTCGGTGCCTCCGACGGTCGCGGTGTCCGCGGGGGTCCTGGGCGCGGTCCTCGTCGTGACGCACGACGGCTGGCTCGGGCTCTTCATGGCCGTGACGACGGTCGGTGACATCCGCCTGCTCCCGGTGCTGTGCGTCGCGGTCGTGCCGCTGTGGCTCGCGGTCCGCGTGATGCCCCCGTTCCGCGTCGCGGCCCCGGCGGGGGCCCCCGAGTTCGGCGCCCCGCTGCCGCGGCGCGCCCTCGCGGGCGGGAGCCCCGCATGACGGACGACGCCCGGACCGGCGGGCGCGGCCCGGCGTGGGTGCGGCGCACCTTCCGCCGCGCGGGCCGGCCCACGCGCTCGGACGTCGTCTCGGGCATGGTCACCGGACTGTTCTCGATCCCGGAGGGCATGGCCTACGCGTCGATCGCCGGGTTCAACCCGGTCGCCGGCCTGTGCGCGGGCGTCGCCCCGGCCATCGTCGGCTCGCTCACCGCGCGCACGGTCCTCATGATCACGACGCTCACCAGCGCGATCGCCCTGACGTCCCAGAGCGTCCTGTCGGACGCCAAGCTCGACCCCTCCGACGCGGCGAACGTCGCGACGCTGACGATCATGGTCGGCCTCGCGATGCTCCTCCTGGGCCTGCTGCGGCTCGGCGCCGTGATGAGCTTCGTCTCGAACGCCGTCATGGTCGGGTTCTCGACCGGCATCGCGCTCCAGATCATCACCGGCGTGCTCGAGGACGCGACCGCATACGACCCGGAGGGGCACAACCGCCTCTACCAGCTCGGCGACTGGGCGGTGCACGCCGGCTCGTGGGACGTCGCCACGACCCTCGTCGCGGTGGGCACGATCGCGGCGTGGGCGCTCGCACGGTCGGTCCGGCGCCTCGTGCCGGTCGCGCTCCTCGTCGCGATGGTGCTCGTGAGCCTCGTCGTCGGGATCTTCGGCATCGACGTGCGCAAGGTGTCCGACATCGCGTCGATCCCTGCCTCGCTGCCCGGGCTGACGCTCCCGGACCTGTCGGTGGCCCCACACCTGATCGGCGGGGCGTTCGCCGTGGCGCTCGTCGGGCTCGCGCAGGCCGCGTCGATCGCGCCGTCGATGCCCAACCCGGACGGCAGCCGCTCCGACGCGAACGCCGACTTCCGGTCGCAGGGCTGGGCGAACGTCGCGGGCGGCTTCTTCCAGGCCCTGCCCAGCGGCGGGTCGATGTCCCGGACGGGCGTCGCCGTCGACGCCGGCGCGCGGACCCGGTGGGCGGGCGTCGTGAGCGGCGTCTTCCTCGCGCTCGTGGTCCTGCTCCTCGGCGGGCTTGCCGAACAGATCCCGATGCCCGTGATCGGCGGCCTCATCCTCGTCGTCGGCGGCGAGCTGATCTGGGGCAAGCGCCACGAGATCATGCTGGTCCTGCGGACGTCGCCGCTCTCGTCCGCGGCCATGATCCTGACGTTCCTCGCCACCACGTCGCTGCCCCTCCAGCAGGCGATCGTGCTCGGCGCCGTGCTGTCGCTCCTGCTCTACTGCGTGCAGGCGTCGAGGCAGGCGAAGCTCGTCCCGCTCACGCTCGGCGACGACGGACGCTGGCGGACGTCGGGTCCGCTGCCCACGAAGCTCACGTCGGGCGAGGTGACCGTCCTCGACTACGCCGGACCGTCGTTCTTCGCGGCGCTGCCCCGGGTCGAGAGCCAGTTCCCCGACGGCCGCGGCGCCCGGGGCGCCGTGCTCATCCTCGTGCTGCGGACGCTGCCGGACATCCCGTCGTCGGCGGTGATCGACCTCCTGCACCGGACCGCCACCCGGCTCCACGACCAGGGCAACCGGCTCGTGCTCGTCGGGGCGTCCCCGGCGATGCGCCGGCTGCTCGAGCGCACCGGGACGACGGCGCTCCTGGGCGACGACGCCGTCGTCGACGGCGGGTCCGAGGTGTTCGACGGGCTCGACCTCGCCGTCGAGCAGGCGCGCGGCTGGGCCTCGTCGCACACCGACCCGAAGGACGCACCTCCCGCCTGACCGGCGCGGGAACTCCGCGTGAAGGTCACGCGTTCGCCGCGCGCGTCCTGTCGGGCGTCGCTACGGTCAAGCCATGACGGGGGCAGGGCATCCCAGCGTCAAGATCACGGTGCCGCACGCGATGGCGCGGACGGTCGACCGTCCGGCGCTGCGGGAACGACTGAGCGACCTCACGTGCGACCACCGCGTCGTCGTGGTCTCCGCGCCGGCGGGCTACGGCAAGACGACGGCGCTCGCGCAGTGGGCGGAGAAGGACGACCGAGCGGTCGCGTGGCTATCGCTCGACCCGTTCGACGACGAGCCGCGCCGCCTCTTCGGCGGGCTCCTCGCCTCTCTGCGCGCCGCGCTCGACCCCGCCGGAGCGGGCGGTGCTCCCCGGCCGGCGTCGGCGCTGCACGCGCTGCGCGCGCCGGCGGCGGGAGCGCGCCTGCGCCAGTCCCACGTGGACGGGCTGCTGGTCGCGCTCGAGGAGGCCGCCCGCCCGCTCGTCCTCGTGCTCGACGACGTCCACGTGCTCCATGCGCCCGGGTCCCGCGACCTGCTCGCGAGCCTGGCGCGCTACCTGCCCGACGGCGTCCACCTGGTCGTGGCGTCGCGCTACGACCCACCGCTCCCGGTGCAGCGCCTGCAGGCGGCGGGCGACCTCGGCGTCCTGCGCCGCGAGGACCTCGCGCTCTCGCCCGACCACGTCGAGCTCGTCGTCGCGGAGCTGGGCCTCGACGTCGACCCCGACACGGTGCAGGAGCTCGCCCGCGCGACGGGCGGTTGGCCCGCCGCGGTCCGGCTCACGGGCCTCGCGCTCCGGGACGCCACCGACCCCGCGGCCCGCATCCGTGAGCTCGCCGTCGCGCCGACGCCGCTCGCCGACTACCTGCTCGAGGAGGTCGTCGACACGCTCGAGCCGGAGGTCGCCGCCTTCGTGCTCGACGCGACGGCCGTCCAGCGGATCGACGCGGACCTCGCGCGGGCGCTCCACGGCGACACGGGGCCCGCGCTGCTCGAACGGTGCGTGCGTGCCGGGCTGTTCTTCGCCGCGTTCGAGCGCGCGGGAGCGCCCACCGCGTTCCGGTGGCACGAGCTGTTCGCCGCGCAGTGCCAGGAGGTGCTGCGGCGGTCCGACCCCGCGCGGTTCGCGCAGGTCCACCGGGCCGCGGCGCACGCGCTCGTCTCCTCCGACCTCGCGGCCGCCGTCGGGCACGCCGCGACCGCGCACGACCCGGCGCTCGCGACCGGCCTGCTGCTCGCGGGCTGGGCCGACGCGTTCGTGGCCGGCGAGACGGCGACGCTGCGCCGCCTGGTCGACGCGGTGGGCGGCCCCGAGCGGGACGCCGCGGACGTCGTCCTGGTCGAGGCGGCGTGCCGCGTGGTGGACGGCGACGACGCGGCCCAGACGCTCCTCGACCTCGCCCGGAGCCGGCGCGACCGGCTGCCCGCGGACCGGCGCGCGGCCTTCGACGTCACCGAGGCGCTGGTCAGCCTGTACGTCGCGCGGGAGTGCGGCACGTGCTCCGCGCCCGACGTCCTCGACGGGGCGCGAGGCCTCCTCGCCGCCGCGGACCTCCTCGAGCCCTCGACGCGCGCGCTCGCGTACTACCTCGTCGGGAGCGCCGAGGCCCGGCTCGCGTACGACGACGCCGAGGCGCTCGTGCACCTGCGCGAGGGTGCGCGGCTCGCGGCCGAGGCGGGCTGCCTCGCGATCGAGCTCGCGTGCCTCGCCGAGGCGACCGTGCCTCTGTTCGGCGCGGGCGACCTCGACGGTGCGGCCCGCCAGGCCGACGACCTGCTCCGCCGCGCCGAGCGGCTCGGCTGGACCGAGGCGTCGGCGGTCGCGCCCGCGTACCTCGTGCTGGGCATGGTCGGGTACGCGCGCGACGAGTTCGACGCCGCCCGGGCTGCCCTGGGCCGCGCGCTCGAGCTCACCCGGACGCGCGGCCGCGTGGTGGGCCTGCGGGCCGCCGTCGTGCTCATGACGACGTGCCTCGGCGCGGGCGACGCCGCCGGGCTCGCGCGGGCGCGCGCGGAGGTCGCCTCACGCGAGGACCTGCTCGCCGTGGAGCCGACCATCGCCGACCTCGTGCGGGTCATCGAGGCGCGCGTGCTCGTCGAGGCCGGGGACGTGCGCGGCGCGTCCGACCTGCTGCGACGCCGCCCGGACGGCCCGCAGATGCCGCTCGCGCGCGTGTGGGCGGCGGACGTGTACCGTCGGGAGGGGCTGCGCGAGGAGGCCTGGGCCGCGGTCCCCGGCGAGCGGCGGCACGCCGAGATCTCCGTGACGTACGCGCTGACGACCGCCCTCCTGCATGACGCGACGGGGGACGCGCGGCTCGCGCACGAGGCTCTCGAGGCGGCGCTCGACGACGCCGAGGAGCGCCGCCTTCTGCGGCCCTTCGGCGAGCGGGGGCCCGAGCTCGTGGACCTGCTCGGCGCGCACCTCACGTGGGGCACGAAGCACGAGGCGTTCATCGGGGCGCGGCTCAGCTCCCTCGCCGGCCACGACGACACCCGCCGCACCGCCGCGTACTGGGAGCTCACCGAGCGCGAGCGCGAGATCCTGCTCTACCTCCGGTCCCCGATGACCGCGGCGGACGTCGCCGCGGCCCTGTTCGTGTCCGTGAACACCGTCAAGACCCACCAGCGCGCGATCTACCGCAAGCTCGGGGTCACGGGCCGGCGCGACGCGGTGCGGGTCGCGTTCGAGCGAGGACTGCTGACCGGGGCCTGACGACCGTTCGGCGTCGGTGCGCGAGCCTTCTGCGGCTCCCGCCGCAGCGTCGGGTCCCGGCCGTCAGAGCGCCGGCGGGTCGGTCCGGACGCCGTTGGTGTGGCGGACCGCGCCGAGCAGGACGTCGCGCAGCTCGTCGACGCGCTTCAGCTCGGTCGTGCGGACCTCGATCATCGACCGGTTCCCGGTCGGGGAGCTGCGGTTCACGAGCGGCTCGGCCAGCACCTTCCCGTTGGGGAGGTGGACGAGGTGACCGTCGAACGTCCGCAGCACGACGGACCGGCCGTTGAGCTCGACGACCGTCCCCAGGTAGCCGAGCGACTCGACGAGGTCGCCGATGTGCGCGGGCTTGCGCGTCTGGAGGATCAGGCTCGCACCGAAGTTGTCGGCGACGCCGCGCAGCGCGAGGAACGCGGCGACCCCGACGATGAGCACCAGGATGAGCAGCGGCTGCACGTTGGCGCCGAGGATCGTGAGGCCGGTCCCGATGCCGAGCAGCGCGATGAGGTAGCCCGCGAGCCGCGCCGCGGTGACGCTGTAGTCGGTGCTCAGCCCGTCGATGCGGGCGAGCAGGCGCGCGACGGCCTTGCGCCCGTACCGGGCCGCGAGCCAGGTGGCGACGGCCGTGACGAGCAGCCAGACGATCGTCCAGCCGGAGATCGAGTCGAAGTCGATCCAGGATCCGATGTTCATGCCTCGGGCTGCTTCCCGGTCATCCGTCGGAAGAGCGTGATCGCGGTCGCCGCGACCACCCAGACGGGGATGATGAGCACGATCCAGCGCACGTAGCTGAGCGAGAACAGCAGGACGAGGACGCCCACGTAGCTCACCGCCGCGAACCAGCGCGGGAAGAGGTGGGCGCGCAGCGCGCGCGTCGTGGTGACGAGGATGAACACGCCCGCCATGCGGAACCCGAAGATCATGAGGAGCGCGTCGCCGTAGGTCAGCATCGTCCGGGTCGTGCCGACGAGGTCGCCGGCCGGGACGTCCCCGAGCCGGGACGCGGCGACGCCCGAGACGGCCGCCGCCGCCGCGGCGAAGAACATGGCGACGAACGCGATCCCCGACGCGAGCTGGACCGTCGCGAACAGCGTGTGCTCGTGGTGCGCGAGCTGGCTGATGCGGTGGCGGGCTGCGGCCATGAACCACAGGAACGCCAGGCCGGCGAAGGGGACGAGGTAGAAGCCCGCGACGAGGATCGCCGTGCCCCCGGAGCCCTGGTAGTACGTGACCAGGGTGTCGTTGCCGGCCGTGCGACCGGGGCCCTGGTCGAGGAGCACGAAGCCCCAGGTGAACAGGATCGCGAACAGGAAGCCCGCGACCCCCGCGCCGTGGCCCTGGAACACGCGCCGACGCGCGGCGGGCTCGGACTCGTCGTCCGGCCCGCCGCGCGCGACGGACGGTTCCTGCGTCACGGCTGAGGCGTCAGACGCGCTCTGCCTCTTCGCCGTGCACGATCAGCGCCCACAGGACGAAGAAGTCCAGGATGATCACGATGAGCGACCACCAGGGCTGTACCGGTAGCCACAGGAACTGCGTGATGACGTTGAGCGCGACCAGGACGATCGCGGTGATGCGCGCCCAGGCCTGCCCCGTGAGGACGAAGAGGCCGACGACGGCGACGATGATCCCGAAGATCAGGTGCGCCCAGCCCCACCCGTCGATGTTGAGGATGAGGAGCTTGCCGTTGACGGCGACGTACCCCTTGTCCGGTCCGAGCACGGCGGCCAGACCGTAGAAGAAGTTCAAGATGCCGGCGATGAACATGACGATGCCGGCGAACCAGATCCAGCCCACCCATGCGGTGACCCTCTGTGCCATGGTTCCCTCCCAGAAGAAGCCGCCGGCGTGCGCGGCGGTCGCGTGCGTACTCCTTCACGGTCGCGCGACCAGGGGATTCGCGCCTCATCCGTGGGGGATGAGGTGGTGCTGGCGGGTTCAGCGCGTCGTCCAGGGTGCCCGGATCTCCTTCCAGTCGACGACGGCGAGCGGCACGGTCACGACGGGCCGGTGCTGGTGGTGCGCGAGGTGGGCGGCGACCGAACCCTCGAGGAGGTCGCGCAGGTGGCGTCCGCCGCCCGTCGCGCGGGTGCCGACGACGATCGCCGACGCGTCGACGGCCCGGGCCAGGTGGGTCAGCGCCCGGTCGGGCCGCCCGGCGAGATACCGGAGGTGCCAGTCGACGCCGGTGTCGCGGAGGAGCGCGGCGATCGTGTCGCGGAGCGCGCCCTCGGTCTCCTCCCAGGCGTCGTCCACGCCGTCGGGGTCGACCGGGGAGTGCCGCACCGTGCCGTCGGGGCGCTCCTCGACCACGAACCGGGACGTGTCCACGTAGGCGAAGAAGACCGGCGCACCCACCGCGGTGGCGAGCGCCGCGGCCGTGCGGACGACGAGCGGGTCCTGCCCCGGCGTGACGCCGACGACGAGGGGGTGGCCGGGGAACGGCACCATCCGGTCGAGGCCGGGCTGGGGGACGGACGTGCCGCTCACCGGAACCACCTCGTCTCCGTCGCCTGCTCGTCATCGTAGGCACCGCGGTGCCGCGAGGGATCGCCGGGCGGCGGCGCGAGCTCGTATCATCGTCCTGTGACGATGACATCGGCGGTGGGCGATCAGCAGGTGGCGCCGGACACCACCCCTCGGGCGACCGAGGCGATGAGCGCGCTCCTGCGCGCGGCGGGCGAGCCCGCGCGGCTGACCATCCTCCAGCACCTGTTCGAGGGGCCGCACCGCGTGCGCGACCTCGTCGACCATCTCGGCCTCGCCCAGAGCACCGTGAGCGCCCACGTGGCGTGCCTGCGCGAGTGCGGGCTCGTCGAGGCGCGTCCGCTGGGCCGCGCGGTCGAGTACCGCCTCGCGCACCCCGAGCTCGTCCGCGGCCTGCTCGACGCGACCCTCGAGCTCCTCGACGCCACCGGCTTCGCCGTCCTCGGGTGCGAGCGCGTGCCGAGCCCGAGGGCCGTCCGGTGAGCCACGCCCACGACCACGCGCACGGCGCGGCCGGTCCGAGCGACGGCAGCCAGTGGCGCCGGCTCGCGGTCGCGTTCGGCATCACGACGGCGATCCTCGTCGCGCAGGCCGTCGGCGCCGTGCTCACCGGGAGCCTCGCGCTCCTCGTCGACACCGCGCACATGCTCACGGACGCCGGCGGCCTGCTCGTCGCGCTCGTCGCGTCCCGCCTGGTGCTCCGCCCACCGACCGCGCGCCGCACCTGGGGGCTGCGCCGGCTCGAGGTCCTGGCGGCGCTCGCCCAGTCGGCGATCCTCCTCGCGGTCGGGGTCTACGTGCTGGTCGAGGGCATCGCACGGCTGCTGCACCCGCCCGAGGTGCCGTCCGCGGCGCTCGTGGTCTTCGGCGTCGTCGGGCTCGTGGGGAACCTCGTGTCGCTCGCGGTGCTGAGCGGCGGCCGGACGGCGAGCTTCAACCTGCGCGCCGCGTTCCTCGAGGTGCTCAACGACGCCCTCGGGTCCGTCGGGGTGATCGTCGCCGCGATCGTCATCGCGACCACCGGCTGGTACCGCGCCGACGCCGTCGCCGGGCTCCTGATCGGCGCGCTGATCCTCCCGCGCGCCTTCCGGCTCCTGCGCGAGACGTCGTCCGTCCTGCTCGAGACCACGCCTGCCGGCCTCGACCTCGACGCCGTGCGCGCGCAGCTCCTGCAGGTCGACCACGTGCGCGACGTCCACGACCTGCACGCGTCCCTCATCGCCACCGGGCTCCCGACCCTGAGCGCCCACGTCGTCGTCGACGGCGGGTGCTTCCAGGACGGGCACGCGCCCCAGATCCTCGACGCGCTCCAGGACTGCGTGGCCACCCGCTTCGACGTGCCGGTCGAGCACTCGACCTTCCAGCTCGAGCCCGTGACCCATGCCGCCCACGAGGCCCCGGGGCATCCATGAGATGCTGGGGTGCCGGGCGTGCCGCGCCCCGCGCCGCCCCGATCTCACCACCGGAGACCGCCCATGAGCGACACCGCGACCACGCCGTCCGCCCTCTTCGTCTGCGTCCACAACGCCGGCCGCTCGCAGATGGCCGCGGGCTACCTGCGGGCGCTGTCCGGCGGGGCCGTCGAGGTCCGCTCGGCCGGCTCGATGCCCGCCGAGCAGGTCAACCCGGTCGCGGTCGAGGCGATGCTCGAGGAGGGCATCGACATCCGTGCCGAGCGCCCGAAGGTGCTCACCACCGAGGCCGTGCAGGCCTCCGACGTCGTGATCACCATGGGCTGCGGCGACGCGTGCCCCATCTTCCCCGGCAAGCGCTACGAGGACTGGGACCTGGACGACCCGGCCGGGCAGGGCATCGACGCCGTGCGCCCGATCCGCGACGAGATCCGCGCACGCGTGCTCGTGCTGCTGGGAGAGCTGGGCGTCGCCCCCGTCGCCACCGCGTCCTGACATCCGGACCGGGCGAAGGTCCGGGACCCAGGAGGTCCCGGGCCCTCGGCACCCTCGTCTCGCTACGCCCCGGCGTCGCCCGACCGGCCGTGGGCGACGCCGGTCGCGAACCCGACGCCGACCGGCAGCGGCGGGCGTCGTCCGAGCTCGACGACCTGCGGCCCGGCGGGCGCGGTCCCGCAGCACGACCCGCCGTCGGTGCCCAGCGCCAGGTCGCTCGAGCAGACCCCGGTCGCGGGCAGGTTCAGCCGGACCTCGTCGGCGGCCGCTCGGTCGCCCGCGAGCGCGGCCGCGATCGAGCGGACCTGCTCGTAGCCGGTCGCGAGCAGGAAGGTCGGCGCCCGGCCGTAGGACTTCATGCCGACGAGGTAGAAGCCGTCGTCCGGGTGGGCGAGCACGGCCTCGCCGTGCGGCGGCACCGTCCCGCACGAGTGCTCGTTCGGGTCGATCAGCGGCGCGAGCGCGCTCGGTGCCTCCACCACCGGGTCGAGGTCGAGGCGCAGCTCGCGCAGGATGCCCAGGTCGGGTCGGAACCCGGTCGCGTCGACGATCTGGTGCACGTCGACGGCGAACGGGTCGTCGCGGCGCGTGCCGAGCACGCGGACCGTGTCCTCGCCGGGCACGAGCCGCTCGATCGTCGTCCACGTCACGAGAGTGAGGCGTCCGGCGTCGAGCGAGGCCTTCAGGCGGGTGCCGAGCAGCCCGCGGGCGGGCAGCTCGTCGTCGGCACCGCCGCCGAACAGTCGCCGCGCGGAGCCGCCCCGGATCGCCCAGGTGATCCGCGTGCCGGGCTCGGTCTCCGCCAGCTCGACGAGGCTCAGGAGGGCGTTCGCGGCCGAGTGCCCCATCCCGACGACGAGCGTGTGGCGTCCGGCGAACCGGTCGCGGCCCGCGCCGAGCACGTCGGGCAGGGGACCCGCGACGAACGGTGCCGCCTCGGCCTCGCCCGCGGCGGGCAGGCCCGAGCCCCCGAGGGGGTTCGGCGTCCCGAGCGTGCCCGAGGCGTCGAGGACCGCGCGGGCCCGCAGGTCGGCGACCTGGCCGCCGCTGTCGACCGTCCGCACGACGTAGCCGCGACGTTCCCGGCCGAGCGACCGCGTCTTGTCGGCCCCGTCGCGGGCGACGGCGACCACGCGCGTCCCGAGGCGGAGGCGCGGCGCGAGCCCGGGGGTGGCGGCGAGCGGCTCGAGGTACTGCTCGACGAGCTCCTGCCCGGTCGGGAGCGCGTCCGCGGCAGGCGCGGTCCAGCCCGTGGGCTCGAGCAGGCGGCGTGCCGCGGCGTCGACGTCGTAGCGCCACGGGGAGAACAGACGCACGTGCCCCCACGACGCGACCGCGGCGCCGACGCGGTCGCCCGCCTCGAGCACCAGCGGCTCGAGCCCGCGTTCCAGCAGGTGGGCCGCGGCGGCCAGGCCCACCGGGCCTGCGCCGATCACCACCACGGGCAGCTCCGACCTCGGGACGTCGCCCATCACCACTCCCATCGAAGGATGTCGATCAATCGCAGGACCAACGTATCGATGCTTCTCGATGGATGGCAAGATGGAGAGATGACGTCGCTCGCCGAGCTCTCCCTCACCCCGGCCGCCACCACCTCGGGCTGCGGGTGCGGCACGGGCGGGGCCGGGATCGCCCCGGAGGCCGCCCGGGACCTGGCGCTGACCTTCAAGGCCCTCGGCGACCCGACCCGCGTCCAGCTGCTGTCGATCGTCGCCGCGCAGGACGGCGGAGAGGCGTGCGTGTGCGACCTCACCGGCCCCGTCGGGCTCGCCCAGGCGACCGTCAGCCACCACCTCAAGGTCCTTGTGGACGCCGGTTTCCTCACGCGGGACCAGCGGGGGCGCTGGTCGTACTACGCGCTGGTGGACGGCGCCCTCGACCGGGCGGCCGACGCGCTCCGGTCCGTGGCCGTCGCCCGCTGACGGTCAGCGCGCGGCGGGGCGGTCGGCGCGGGCCCGCTCGAGGATCGCGTCGGTGAGCTCGCCGAGCCGCCGCGCGTCGCCGGGGTCGAGCGTCGGCAGCGTGAGGGGCAGGATCTCGTCGCGGTCGCGGGCCGCCAGCGGTGCGGCCGGGGGCGCGTCGACGTACTCCACGAGGGGCGCGACCGACTCCTCGACCGGCCGCGCCGACACGCGGGCCGCGGCGCGGATCGCCGCCCGCATCGCAGCCGGGAGCACGCTCAGGTCGCCGCTGCGGGTGAAGCCCGGGTGGTACAGGACGTACGGCACCTCGGGACTCCGCTCGGCGTGCCGCACCCCCAGGAGGTCGTTGGCGCGCGCTGCCTGGAGCTGCGCCTCGACCATCCCGTAGTGCGTCGAGAGCTGGGGGTCGTCCCAGTGCACGCGGCCCTTCGTGATGCCCACGCCGGCCACGTTGAGGATCACGGGGGCGGGGCTGCGCCGGAGCGCGGGCATCAGCCCGCCCCCCAGGACGGCGCGGCTCAGGTAGTACAGCGCGAACGTCGCCTCGAGGTGCTCCACGGTCTCGACCCGGTGGGGCGCCTGGCGGTTGGCGAGGAGCGCGAGCGCGTCGACGCGCTCCGTCCGCTCCAGCACCGCGCGGACCGCGGCGTCGGCGTCGTGCACGGTCGTGAGGTCCGCGCGGAGGAACTCGACGCTCCCCGGCAGCCCGTCGCGTGCGGCGTCCGCGACGAGCGCGGTCCCCTTTGCCGGGTTGCTGCCGATCGCGAGGACCCGGTCGCCCCGGGCCGCGCGGGCGAGGGCCAGGGCCCGTCCCATGCCGTCGGTGCCGCCGCTCACCACGACCGTGCGAATGTCCGCGCCCATCGTTCCTCCTAGGGTAGTTACCATCAGTGCGTACCCATCGTGGGCGGTCCTCCCCGAGCGCGGTAGAAGGGAGTTCGATGTCCGGTACGGACACGCGTGTGCCCTCCATGGTCGCGACGCCGCTCGCGGTCCCCGTGCGCGCGGACGACTACGAGCTGTGCCCCGTGACCGACGTCCTGCGGCGCGTTGGCGACAAGTGGACCGTGCTGGTCGTCGTGATGCTCGGTCGGCGCCCCTACCGGTTCAACGAGCTGGGCCGCGCGATCGACGGCATCAGCCAGCGCATGCTGACCCGCACCCTGCGGGGCCTCGAGCAGGACGGGCTCGTCTCACGCACCGTGCTCCCGACGGTGCCGCCGTCGGTCGAGTACGCGCTCACCGACCTCGGACGGTCGCTGCTCGGGCCCCTGTCGGCGGTGGCCGACTGGGCCGTCGA